>Ga0268284_1000025_pt1 | contig 152513 bp, 121 predicted proteins | sample saktaG_14_FD_190137 | JGI IMG/M metagenome (GOLD analysis project Ga0268284, IMG submission 190137) | Saline water microbial communities from Sakinaw Lake, British Columbia, Canada - sak_2013_06_06_40m | ecosystem: Environmental > Aquatic > Non-marine Saline and Alkaline > Saline ...
TGACCTGAAAAAATGTTGACTTTTGCTGCCATAAAAGGAGGGGGTTTCTTCCTGCGAAGATAAATCATTAATTATCCACGGGCAAATTAAGATATTAACAGCGGAGTTAGGAGTTAGGAGTTAGGAGTTTTTTGGGTGGTATAATTTTTGTGGTTTGCGGGGATTTTCTAACTTTGCGAAATATTTCACACTCACACGGACACCCAAACCCACACCCGCTTCGCCCGGATGGCGGAATAGGTAGACGCGTTGGTCTCAAAAACCAATGAGGTAACACTCGTGCCGGTTCGATTCCGGCTCCGGGTACGGAAACACCACTAAAACCCACGCCAGTCGTGGGTTTTTCTTTTTTGAGTACCCAAATGGGTACCCAAAAGAATCTTTGATATTATTACTTTAAGGGCTCTTTGCTTGATCAGGTTTTTTCTTCCTTTATTAAACAATATCCAGAAAGATCCAATCTGCTGAAAAGCGAAGCAAAATCTAATAATGTAAGTTGGTCAAAAAATAGCTTTTTATCTCACCCGTTTCATTAATTTTTATTTCATATTCAATCAATTTATGAAAACGAGAATATTTATCTGGTCCAAGATCGGGACAGAAATGGCCAGCCCAATCCAACATTGTTTCTTCAATATCTAGGTAATCTTTTTTATCATACTTTTTGGGGAATAATCTAGCAAGATCTTTATAATTTTTTGATCCTGGAAAAGGGATAAAGGCAGATGCTGATAAATATGGAACATTTGCTAGTTCTACAATCCTTTGCAAAAATTGATAGGTATCTTCTAATGAACTTAATGTTTCTCCGGGAGCACCTAATACAAAGCTTGCAAAAATTCCGATCCCTTCATTTGTAAGTAATTCTATTGCACGATAATGCTGTTCTACTGAAGTCTTTTTATTTAGTGCTTTTAACATTCCATTATTACCCGATTCAAAACCAATGAATACAAACTGTACGTTTATCTCCTTCAGAAGTCGAACAATCTCTCTATTCTTTACTTCTTTTGTTGAAACATAGACAAATAAAGGGAGATCCAAGCTCTTCGGCTTTGCTAAAGCCAAAGCTTTAAGCCATTCGATATTCCCCGCAATATCGTCTCCAAAGTCTCTGACAAACCTTTAGCGGGCTTCAACAACAAGATAAAGGTCCTTAAACGTAAAGCATACGGGTATAGAGACATGGAATATTTTGCTTTGAAAATTTATGCCCTTCATGAAAACAGGTACGGATTATTGTGATGAACCAAAAAAAGAAAACAAGAGTAAAGAAGTGAAGTAAAGAGAGTCCTGCGGGGCTACAACAACCAAAAGGCTGATATCACCGCATATCAGCCTTTTTAATTTTCACCGCTGCCTCCGAAAGCAGCGGTAACAGGGTTTAGCGAACCAGGGTGAAAGTCCCTTTCAGGGTGATGGGCTTGGAGCCGGGAGAAGCTGAAGATACCTGATATTTTACGATCCAGGCATAGGTGTCCTGCGGACTTGGCTTGCCTTTATGATTTCCGTCCCAGCCTTTGGCAATCTCATCGGTTTCAAACATCAGCTCCCCCCACCTGCTGAAAATACTGAGGGTGAAACTGGTCATTTCATCAATATTTCCCTTAAGCAGAAACAAATCATTGATATTATCGCCGTTAGGAGAAAAAGCTGTCGGAGCGTAAAAATTCTGCGTGCATTGCTTGAACAAAACCGTGTCGCTTCCCGAACAGCCCACCGAATCGGTTACCATCACAAAATATTTTCCCTTATCCGTTGCCGTAAAAAACTGATCAGTACTTCCATCCTGCCACAGATAAGCTGAAAATCCTGATCCGGCATCGAGGCGTGTGGCAATACCCGAACATAAATAGTCCTCGTTGGTTAGTTTTACCACCGGCGATGGCTGAACCCCCACGGTGACCGGCAAAGACATGACCGGGTTAGGCGCAACGCAGGTCAATGAAGATGTCATTTTACAACTTACTTCCTGCCCGGCCTGGTAATTCATGGTAACATACTCGGCCGAACTGTCAATCTGAACCGAAGCGCCGTTCACAAACCATTCAAGGATGGGGTCGCTGCCAGGGTTGGTGGTATGGGCACGGAAAATAACTTCATTCCCCGAACAAATGGTATTGGGATTGGCCGTTATATTTATGGCAGATTCCAGGGAGGCAGAAACAAGGATGACGATGGCATTCGAACGGGCCGGATTTCCGGTCACGCAATTTCCGATACTTGAAGTCATGAAGCAATATATGCTATCTCCATCAGCGGGTGCATAGGAATAAGAAACGCCGTTTTCACCGGGCACTGTGAACCCATTCTTTACCCAGGAATAAGATGGATTTCCGCCATTTACAGGAGTAGCCGTAAAGGTGACAAGGGTGCCCTGGCAAACCGGATTCTGATCGGCAAGGATGCTTACGCCTGCCTGAAGCGAATTACTGACCGTGAGTGTCACTTCATTGGAAGTGGCCGGATTTCCGGTCACACAACCTGTCAGACTGGAAGTCATCACGCATTTTACTTTATCGCCGTCAACAGGGATGAGGGTATAAGTGGCAGCAGTTTCTCCGGCAACGATGACGCTGTTTTTATACCAGCTGTAAACAGGAGTTCCCCCGTTCACCGGGCTGGCCGTTAAGGTTACCGGATACCCGAAGCAAACCGGGTTCTGATCAGGCAGGATGCTGATGCCCGCGGGAAGAGAAGCGCTGATGGTCATGGTCACTTCATTGGAAGTTACCGGATTAACCGTTGCACAGGAATAACTGGAAGTCATCACACTTTTCACCCGGTCGCCATTGGAGGGAATCAGGGAAAATGTGGAAGAAATTTCTCCGGAAACCAATACATTGTTTTTATACCAGGCATACAAAGGCGTGCCTCCATAAACCGGGCTCGCGGTAAAAAGGACCATGGCTCCCTGGCAAACCGGGTTCTGATCGGGATCAATGCTTACCGAAGGCGTCACGGCCGAGGTCACCGTCATGGTGATGGCATTGCTCGTTACGCTTGGCGGGGAAGCACAGGAAGAACTGCTGGTCATCGTAACCTGGATCTGATCTCCGGTTACAAGAGAAGCAACGGCAAACATAGGGCTGTTGGTACCGGCATTGGTCCCGTTTATTTTCCATTGGTAGGATGGGGCGGCTCCTCCGTTGACCGGGATTGCCGTGAAGCTTACCATCTCTCCCGAACAGATCGTACTTCCCGGACTGGCTTCTATGCTTACCAGGGGCACCAAAGCGGAAGTCACCGTCATGAAAATGGTGTTGCTGGCAGCGCTGGAAGGAGATGCACAGGCAGAATTGCTGGTCATCACCACCTGGATCTGATCTCCGGTTGCAAGCGTAGCATCGGCATAGATGGCGCTGTTGACGCCAACATTGCCGCCGTTTTTCTTCCATTGGTAGGAAGGAGCACTGCCTCCGTTGACCGGGGTGGCGGTGAATGTGACATTCTCTCCCGTACAGATCGTAGTTCCCGGACTGGCATCTATGCTCACCGCAGGGACCAGGGTGGAAGTCACCGTCATGGTGATGACATTGCTGGAAGCGCTGGAAGGAGATGCACAGGCAGAATTGCTGGTCATCACCACCTGTATCTGATCACCGCTTACAAGAGAAGCATCGGCATAGGTGGCGCTGTTGACGCCAACATTGCTGCCGTTTTTCTTCCATTGATAAGACGGTGTGTCTCCTCCGTTGACCGGTATGGCGGTGAAAGTGACATTCTCTCCTGTACAGATCGTACTTCCGGGACTGGCTTCTATGCTCACCGACGGGACCAAAGCCGTGGTCACCGTCATGGTGATGACATTGCTGGAAGCGGTTGCAGGCGTGGCACAAACCGCGTTGCTGGTCAGCAGCACCTGGATCTGATCTCCGGTAGCAGGGGAAGCATCGGTATAAGTGTCGCTGTTGGCGCCCACATTGCCACCGTTTTTCTTCCATTGATAAGAAGGATTGGAGCCTCCGTTGGCCGGGACTGCTGTGAAAGTTACGCTCTGGCCCGAACAGACAGTCGTTCCCGGACTGGCAGTAATGATCACCGACGGGGTCACGGCCGGGGTCACCGTCATGGTGATGGTATTGCTGGAAACGCTTGCAGGCGTGGCGCAAACGGCGTTGCTGGTCATCACTACCTTGATCTGATCCCCGTCGGCAAGCGCCGGATCGGTGTACATGGGATTGTTGGCGCCCACATCCGTTCCGTTTTTCTTCCACTGGTAAGAAGGAGTGATTCCTCCGTTGGTCGGCGTGGCGGTGAAAGTAACACTTTGATCCGAACAGATCGTGTTGCCGGGATTGGCCGTGATGGTCACCGATGGAAGAACAGCGGGGGTGATTATAACAGTCATGGGAACCTGACTTCCACACTGTCCTGCATCAGGAGTAAAAGTAAACAAGAAAGAACCCGGTGTTCCTGTAGAAATAGTTGATGGACTCCAGGAACCAGTAATCCCATTTGTTGAGACTATTGGTAATACTGGTGGAGTAGAATTCTGACAAAGAGGCCCGATCTGGTTAAAGACGGGAATGACCTGAGCAATGATAGTGATTGCCATGGTTATGGTATTAGCACATTGTCCAGAAACCGGTGTTGGTGTAAAAGTATAGATAGTTGTACCTGCAATTGATGTATTGATTGTAGCCGGATTCCAGGTTCCGCTAATAGGCGGAGTGTTGGTGGAACTACCTGGCAATGGTGGTGCTGTGCTGTTTTGGCAAAGCGGACCAATCTGAGTAAAAGTAGGTACAAGCGATGTATTTACTGTTAATTGAACAGCATTTGAAGCTTTGTAACAAATAAGACCATTATTGTATACCTCGCAATAGAACTGATAATTATTAAAACCAATTGGGACATTACTGATGGTGAGATCAGCCGTTGTTGCTCCAGAATAGTAACCCCCATTGCTAACTGTCTGCCAAATTCCACTCCCTGAAAACACTTTCCAAGCATATTGATATGGTGGGGTTCCACCAGATGCAACTACAGAAAATGTCACCGATGTTCCTTCGCAAACCATCATTGATGAAGGTTGAACATCAATATCAGGAGTATTCCCAACACAATCAGAAATATGAGATCGAGGAGTCGCAGGAGCTGAACCTGCAGAAGTGACAGTTGATGTCGTAGTCCAATCAGTTGCAGGTGAACTTGGATTAGGGCCACAAATTGTTGACTTTCTGACAAGCGAACGATCAGCATACCATGAAGTGGTGAAACTTCCTCTTAAAATTGCATCGATCCTAACATTATTATTATCATACAAAGCAGCCCCATCTTGATATTGGCCATTCCAGTTAAAACACGCCAGATTAGTTGGATTTGTCGTAATCCACTCTATGCTCGTAAAATCATGAGGTCCGCCAGCCGTGGGAGATGTATATCCGCAAGTTAAGGCTTGCCCGGGTAATATTGAGCCCGTTAAATTCCAGCATAGAACAGAGGGATCGGTACAAACAGCAGTGATGTTACCATTCGCAATAGCTCTGACCTGCCATCCATTAATATTAACTGTGCTATTAGTCGGATTGAAAATTTCTATAAAACGATCTGTTTGGTAGTTGTTATACGGATCACAAAGTTCAGAAAGAATTAATCCAGTACCTCCATATGGACAACTTGAACTAATAACAGAAAAAACTGTGGGACTGATGCCATTACAACTATTAAATACACTAATTGGACCCGTTGTGGCACCTGGCGGAACACGTGCCGTTATTAAAGTCGGAGAAATTATAGAAAAAGTGGTTTGAGGGATGCCGTTAAATCTTACTTCGGTTGCCCCGCTGAAGTTATTCCCAACAATGGTAACAAGTGTGCCAACCGGTCCCGACGTGGGGGAAAACGAAGTTATTGAAACTGAACAAGGATTTAGGGTGCCTGAAAGTTTTATATCATCAATTCTGAATTGCGGGGTTGTACTTGTTTGTCTAAATCTAATTACAAGGTTAGGGGTTGAGGGTATAGATCCTGTCGGATTAATTAAAGTCCAAACTGCGGTTCCGGTCCCTGTTGGTCGAGAATATGTTAATGGGGTAAACGTTACACCATCAGAACTTACTTCAATAACCAATTCATTACTAGAGGCTGTAGTGCTTTTAAAATGTCCTAAACTCAAGGATAGTCCCGTATATGCGGTTGTATTAATCCCTGAGATAGTCAATTGAATCCCAATAGTATTAGTAATAAAAACATTACCTGACCCACTAGCGCCAGAATATCCTGTACTTGGTGTAGTAATACGTACATCAGCAGAACCAGAGAAAACAATTGGTGAAGAATTCTGCCAGCCAGTATAAGTTGCAACAGGTGTAGTTGCTGATGGACTGCCAACATCCTCTGAAAAAAAAGTTACTTGTCCATTTACCTTAGCTGAAATACTTATCAAAAGCAAGCAAACATGCAACGCAATTGATAATGTTTTTTTCAGCTTTATTAACATTAAAAGCAGTTTTGAAATTGAAAAATGTTAATTGATAAAACCTGTTATATCAGGATCAACCGTTTAAAAACGACTTTCTTATTATCCGCCTGGATTTTGCAAAGATACAAACCTGCGGGCAAATTACCACGTTCAATACGGAAGCTGTTGCAATTCTGATAAGAAGCCTGTTTCACCCGTTGTCCGCGGGCATCGTAGAGCCCGAAATCAATTGTTAAATACTTTTTTTTGAAGGACACAACCGCGTGGTCTTTCACCGGATTGGGGGCGATGATGAAGGATGGAGCTGAAGAAACAACATCTTCCTTTCCCGATCCGAGATCGATGGCAAACAGGCGGATCTGGTCGATCATCCAGCCTTCCCGGCTGTGATCGTCGGCATCGGAAATAAAATTAAAGCGGAGGATCATCGTATCGGGGGGGAAATCGAGCAGTTGGTCCACCGGGATGACATGCCAGGTCAGGGAGGAGTGGATCCATCCCCCCGAATGGCCCGAGAATCCGTGTTCCCCGTTATATAAAGTATCCCCCGTAGTGTATAAGTTAACATTTTCCCATCCCATTCCGGGAGTTACACCCCAGTGATAGACTGTGTCCTCGATGATATTCATCCAGGTTAGCCCCTTATCCCAGGACACTTCAATATATCCCCCGTCTTTTAAGGTATCGGTATCAAACTTATGCCGGAAATCGATAAAGATATCATCAGGGAAATACCATGAAAAAGGGCCTCCCATGTTGAATTTCCCCACATACAGATCAAAACAGGAATGGTTGTTTGCCGGATAATAGCCCAGGGTATCGGTGACGATGGCATTCGGAACCGAATAGGCGGCGTTAAAAAACGTTTTCTGAGGGGGACCGATCTGCCAGGTGTTCCCGCTTGCCGCGGGGATATTGACATCCGGGGCGGGATCTTCAAAATTGATCACCGTAAAGATTTCCAGGGTGTCGCCCGGAAACACGCGGGCTGAATTCTGGGCCCCTGTGTAAGCACAGGCGGCAAGTGCGGTAAAGAACAGCAAAAACTTTTTCATGACCGAACGAATTTTCAGTCAAAAGTAATGCAGAAACCCCTGATTTCCAAATTCGCTTACTCGTACCGCAGGGCGTCGATGGGATTCAGCCGGGCTGCTTTCCGGGCGGGATACCAGCCGAAAAAGATGCCGATGGCCGAAGAGAAAAGAAAAGACATCAGTATGGATTGTATGGTGATGGTTACCGGCCAGTTCATGAGGCTGGTAATCAGCTTGGAGGCCATTACGCCCAGGGCTATTCCGAGCAGACCTCCCAGGAGGCTGATCAGCAAGGCTTCGATCAGGAACTGAAGCAATACATCCCGGCCTCTGGCGCCCACGCTCATGCGGATCCCGATTTCACGGGTACGTTCCGTGACTGAAACCAGCATGATGTTCATGATGCCGATGCCGCCCACCAGCAGTGAAATGCTCGCGATGCTGGCCAGGAGAATGGTCAGAATACTGGCGGTGGCGGTGGCTGCCGTAGCAATATCCGACTGGGTTCGTATGGTAAAGTCAGGATCTTCCGAAGGGCCGAGGCGGTGACGCTGTTTCAGCACCGCCGTAATTTCCTCGGTTGCCGCGGGAATTTTATCTTCCCGGATGGCCGAAGCAAGCATATTCTGGATATAGGTGATGGCCAGCATGCGTTTCTGAACCGTTGAAAAAGGCGCGATCACCATGTCGTCCTGATCCTGTCCAAAAGCATTCTGCCCTTTTTTTTCAGTCACGCCAATGATCCTGAACGGCACTTTATTGATCCGGATAAACCGCCCGACGGCGTCAGCTCCTTCCCCGAACAGGTTGGTCACAACGGTTTGTCCCACCACGCAAACTTTGGCTGCGCTGCGGACATCGCTCATGGAAAAAACATTGCCATCATCCACGTTCAGGTTACGGATGCTGAAATAATCGGGATAAACCCCGTAAACAGAGGTTCTCCAGTTCATGTTCCCCGAAACGAGTTGGCCGCTGGTGCGCACCTGTGGCGTGAGGAAGGCTATGGAAGGACATTTTTCAATCAGTGCCGTGGCATCTTCAAGCGTCATTTTCTGGGAGGTTCCGGCTTCCATCCTGACACCTCCGCTGCTGCTTGCGGATGGAAAGATCATCATCACATTGGTTCCGAGGCTGGAGATCTGGGACTGTATGCTCAGTTTTGATCCCTGTCCGATGGCCAGCATGGCGATCACGGAAGCGACTCCAATGATAATCCCCAGCATGGTAAGGAAAGTTCTCATCTTGTTTTTAGCCAGAGAACGGATGGCAACTTTTAATAAGTTTTTAATTTTCATCTTCGTTCCCTTCCACCGTTACGGGTAAATGGATTAATTCCTCATGGGCATTCCGGGGTTTTTCATTTTCTACCGACTTTATGATTTTTCCATCGCGGAAAGTCACATTGCGTTTGGTAAAAGAGGCGATATCCGCTTCATGGGTGACAATCACCACGGTGATGCCTTTATGGTTCAGTTTCTGGAATGTATCCATCACTTCCAGGCTGGTACGGGTATCCAGGTTGCCCGTGGGTTCATCGGCCAGGATCACCACCGGATCATTGACCAGGGAACGGGCGATGGCCACACGCTGTTGTTCTCCTCCCGAAAGCTGGTTGGGCATATGGGTGGCACGGTCGGCCAGTCCAACGGTTTCAAGCGCTGCCAGCGATCGTTCCCGCATTTCCCGGGAGCTTATCCTGCGGTTGTACATCAGGGGTAATTCCACGTTTTCGAGGGCAGAGGTACGCGACAACAAATTGAATGACTGGAAAACGAAACCAATTTTCTGGTTTCTCAGGTTGGCCAGCTGGTCCTTTGTCAGGCTGCTTACATCCACCCCGTCGAGCAGGTAGCTGCCCCGGGTAGGAATGTCAAGACAGCCGATGATGTTCATGAAGGTTGATTTCCCCGATCCGCTCTTCCCCATGATGGCTATAAAATCCCCGTTTCTGACATCGAGATCGACGCCCCTCAGGGCATGGACTTCGATTTCGCCCATTTCATATATCTTGACCAGGTTTTTAACGGCTATGATATGCTCTTTCATTTAATGTCCTCCGCGTCCTCCGCCTCTTTGCATCTGAGGGGCAAAGGGGTTTTGCTGGGTTTGCTGTGAATTTTTACCGTTTCCCTGGGCCAGGGTGCCGATCAGCACCTCCTGGCCTTCCTTCAGGTTTCTTCCTTCCACTTCCGTGTAACTCCCGTCGGAAAGACCGGTTTTTACCCTTTTAGGTTTAATGGTTTCACCTTCTTTGATCCAGATAATCCCCATGGGTCCCGGTTTTGCATGATCTCCGTTCCCATGTTCCCATCCGCCAGGGCCGTTGCCTGTCATACCGCCCATTCCTCCCGGCCTGTTCATCATTCGGTTTCCGGCCTGCCGGTTCCAGTTTTCACGTTTCTTCCGGATGGAATCAGGCAGATTTTTTTCTATTTTATCAAGCACTTCCTGGGGAGGGGTAAATTTCAGGGCGCTGGCAGGAACTTTAAGTACATCCTCCGCTTCCTGCACCATAACGGTGATATTTGCCGTCATCCCGGGTAAAAGTTTCAGGTCGGGATTGGGTACGTCGATGATCACCGTATAACTGACCACGTTCTGGGTAACTACCGGCTGAAGCCTTATCTGTCGCACCATACCGGTAAAATTGAGTTCATCGTAAGCATCCACGGTAAATTTAACATCCTGTCCTACCTTGATCTTTCCGATATCGGCTTCGTCGATGCTTGCCTGGACCTGCATTTTGGTAAGGTCATTGGCAATGGTAAACATGGTCGGGGTGCTGAAACTGGCTGCAACGGTCTGACCTACATCCACCGCCCTTGAAACCACCACGCCGGATATGGGGGCTATGATGGTGGCATACCGGAGGTTTATTTTTGCTCTGTTCAGCGCTGCCTGGGCAGAGCTGGCATTGGTGACGGCTGTTTCATAAGTCGTTAATGCCAGGTCGTAGTCGGCCTGGGCCATCACTTTCTGATCGAACAAGAGTTTGGTGCGGTCATAATCGCGTTTTGCCTGGTTCACCTGTATATCGGCGCGTTTCATGGAAGCCCGCGCATCGTCCACAGCCTGTACCAGGTAAGTGGTATCAAGGACGGCGATCACCTGTCCTTCCCTCACGACGGAATTAAAATCCACAAATATCTGTTTGATGATCCCCGACACCTGGGTCCCCACCTGAACCGTAGTGACTGCCTGTAAAGTGCCGCTGGCCCTTACGGTGATCTGAATATTTCCCTTTTCAACCTGGGCTGTTTTATATTCAATCGTTGCCGCCGTCTTCCTGCCGAAAACAAACCAGGCAAGCAGCGCAACCACAATCACGGTAATGGCAAGTAATATCCAATAAGATTTTTTCATTTTAATTTACTTTTTTTTAGCTGTTCATTAAAACACAATGGCTTTGCCCTGATAAAAATCAAGGATTTTGGTTTTGAAAATATAATCATATTTAGCCTGAATCAGACTGGATTGAGACTGGTTGAAATTATTTTTCTGAATGAGGAAATCTGTCGCGCTCATAACTCCGACCGTGTACTTTTTTTCAGCATTTTGATACACCGATTCAACCGCGGATAATTGTTCCTTATTGGCTTCATATTTCTTAGCTGCAGCTTTTAAATCGGTATAAGTCTGCTCCACACTTTTTCGTAAAACATTCCGGGTATTTTGTTCATTGAGCTGGGCGGTCATGGTGTTGATTTTTGCCCGGTCAATATTGCTTTTGATCTGGCGATTGCTATAGATCGGGATAGACAGTCCCAGGCTGACCGATTGCCCGACATTATCCCATAGCTGGCTGAAAAAAGGATATCCCTGGGGGTTTACCGTCCCTTTTTTCCTGCTGGAGGCATAATTGGTATTCAGGTTGGCGCCCAGGTTCAGCTTTGGCCAACGCGCTCCTTCCGAAACTTTCAAAGCCATCTGGGCAGCATTTGTTTTCAGGGATGCGGAATAAATCTGAGGAAGTATCGTCAGTGATTTTTTATAGATTTCTTCGTTCGTCTGAATTAGGACAGCGGAAGGTTCAACCATATCGGGAACAATCACATCGAAATCATCCGAGACCGGTATTTCCATGAGCTGCATCAGGGTGACTTTAGCCAGGGCCAGCTGGTTCTGGGCGGTGATGACAGAAAGGTTATCGGTTGCAAACTGTGATTTGATCTGCAGCAGATCGCTTTCGGGAGATTTTCCGGCATGGACCATTTTCTCCGTGCGATCCACCTGGATTGCCGTGGCTTCCGACTGCTTTTTTGCTGCAGAAAGTATCTCGTAGGCAAACAGAACCTGAAGATATCCGGTGGTAATATTCAGGATCACGTCATTTTTTGCCTTTTCGATATCGAACTGTCCCGCTTCCACATTTAAGCGGTTCTGTTTGATTGTATTGGCATTCTGCATTCCATTGAACAGGTTCAGATTGCTTGACAGTCCCATATTGGTTGAATGATATCCTTCTGTTACGAAAGTGTTGGTGGTGGGATCTACATTTTTCCCAAAACTCAGGCCTTCATTTGCATTGGCGCTGAGATTTGGGATCCGGTTGGCTTTGGATTGTTCGAGGCTAACTTTGTTCAGTTCATTGCTTAACCGGCTCTGGTTAATACTGATATTACGCTTGAAAGCGGTATCCAGGCATTGCCGGAAGGTCCAGGGAGCAGATTGTGACCAGGCCGTTCCAAGGGTAAAGCAGGAAAGCAGGAAAATAAAAAAATATCTAACCATTGTTTTCGTCTGTTTTGGGTTGGTTGATTCTCATGAAAAGCTGGTCGCGGTAATGGTCGCTGATCGGGATTTCACGGTTTCCAATGCCCAGTTGTTGTTTCTGTATATAATCAATTTTGCTGAAAGCCACGATAAAGGAGCGGTGAACCCTTATAAAAGCGGAAGCAGGAAGTTTCTCTTCGAGGGCTTTCATGCTCATCTGGGTCAGGATGGGTTTTTCTCCGGTAAAGATCTTAACATAATCACCGAGGCTTTCAATGTAAAGGATCCCGGACAGGTCAATTTTCACCAGCTTATAATCGGAGCGCACGAACAAATAATCTGAAAAAGAGGGCGTGGGGGTTTGTTCCGGGCCCGGGGTGTTTTCACTCAGATCCAGGTATTCCCTGGCTTTGTTGACGGCCTTGAGGAAGCGTTCAAACGTGTAAGGTTTCAGTAAATAATCCATCACGTCGAGTTCAAATCCTTCCATGGCATAATCGGAATATGCGGTGGTGAAGATTACCAATGGCTTTTTTTTCAGGCTTTTCAGCATCTGGATCCCTGAAATATCGGGCATCTGAATATCCAGAAAAATCAGGTCGATTTTTTCGGCCCTTAACGTTTCCAGGGCTTCCACTGCATTTTTACAGGTTCTTGCAAGGCTCAGGAAAGGTACTTTTCCGATGTTATCCTCCAGGAGATCGAGGGCCAGTTTTTCATCATCGATGGCAAGGCAGCGAATCATGCGGCGAAAATTATGGAAAGCTCAACCCGGTAATCTTCTCCGTCGTTTTGAATGGTCAGGGAATGCCGTTGCGGATATAAAAGTTCCAGGCGGCGTATTACATTTTTCAAACCGATCCCCGAATCACGGGAGGAAGGTTCGGCTTCCTGACGGAAAATCTTATTGTCAACTTTCAGGAAAAGACGGTCAGGGCCCACCCTGAGTAAAATAACAATCATGGAATCTTCCAGATAACTCACCCCGTGCTTGAAAGCATTTTCCACAAAAGGGATGAGCAGCAGGGGTTCGATCTGGAGAAATTCCGGGGTTCCTTCCACCGTGAACTGAATTTTCACCTGGCCGGAAATACGCAGACGCTGGAGTTCAATGTAATTCTCAAGATATTCCACTTCCTTTCCAAGGCTCACTTTTTCATCTTTTGAATCCTGCAACATGTACCGCATGATTTGTGCCAGCTTGATAATTGCGTCTTCAGTATCTTCCGATTTTTTCCGGGCCAGCGAACAGATATTGTTCAGGGTGTTGAATAAAAAATGAGGATTGACCTGGGATTTCAGAAAAGCCAGTTCCGAAAAAAGTTTTTCTGCTTCCATTTCCTTTTTCTGCTTCTCATTTTTGAACCACTCGCCGGTTATCCGGATGGCGGTACTTAACGCGAATGCCAGAAGTGCCGGATAGAGCGGGGTGAAGGCGATGTGTTTTAAAGGAGGACGATGCCGGTGTTCCAGAAAAGTTCCGATCCCGTAAACATAGAGCAGGTGAATAAGCCCGATGCAAACCAGAGTTCCTGCAAGGAAAAGAATATAAGGAAGGATTTTCTTCCGGAGAAGAAAGCGCGGGATCAGGTACAGGTAGTTGAGATAAAAATATCCCGCCATCAGACTGAGCAGAAACCATCCCATAATGATGAAGCGTTCCCGTCCCTGAGCCGACTCAATGAACAGCAAGGGGATGAAAAAAAACGACACCCAGATCAGAAGATGAATGGCGATGGTATAAGTCTTTGAAGGTCTGCCCGGATATTTTGGCATGCGGTTTTTTTTGTAAAATTATTTATTTCCGGCGATCCTGTCCGACAGATTTGACAGAATGGGTATTTTTAATGGCAGAAAAGATTTTTTCACCGCTTAAAAGTACCTTTCTTCGAGATAATTGTTATATTTGTTTGCCATGCTAAACCAAAAACTTCAGCAACGATTAATCCAGAAGCTTTCTCCCCAACAGGTATTGGTGATGCGTTTATTGCAGGAGCCGGTCCTTTCACTGGAACAACGCATTAAACAGGAAATTGAAGAAAATCCCGCCCTGGAAGAAGCCAGCCGGGAAGAGGAAGAACAGGAAAACCTGATGGATGAACCCACCCTGGAATCTATGGATTCGGATGAGGACGAGTTCCGGGATGATCAGGATCCGATCGGATCTTCTGATGATGAATTTTCAGTCGAAGATTATATGGATGAAGATGAAATTCCAGGGTATAAACTGGTAGCCGACAATAAAAGTCCGGACGATGAAACCCGGGAAATTCCGCTTGCTTCCGGCATCAGTTTTCAGGACTACCTGCTCTCTCAGATCGGATTGCATTCTTTTACCGATAAACAATTTATCATCGCTTCTACCCTCATCGGGAACCTTGATGAATCCGGTTATCTCCGCCGTGAAATTCATGCCCTGGTTGACGACCTGGCATTTAATCAGAATATTGAAGCCACCGGTAAGGAAATCCTCGAAGTTTTAAAGGTCGTACAAACTTTCGACCCTCCCGGGATTGCAGCCAGAAATCTCCAGGAATGCCTGCTTTTACAACTGGCTGCAAAAACCGAACGGACTTATGCCACCCGCTTGGCCGAAGTCATTCTTAAATTCTATTTCGAAGCCTTCAGCAAAAAGCATTATGAAAAAATTCTGCAAAAAGGAAACGTTTCGGAAGAAGAACTGAAAGAAGCCATAGATGAAATTCAGACCCTCAACCCCAAACCCGGAACCGCCATTGCGGAAGTTACGCGTGAAAACCATTACATCATCCCCGATTTCAGTATTTCGAATCAGGGCAATAACCTGGAACTCATGCTGAATTCCCGCAACACGCCCGAACTGATCCTCAACCGCGATTACCTTGAAATGATGCGGGAATACGGCGGAAACAAGAAAAACGCCAGCAAATCCGAGAAAGCAGCCCTGACTTTCATCAAACAAAAAATTGATTCCGCCAGGGGGTTTATCGAAGCCATCAAACAGCGGCAGGAAACCCTGTACACCACGATGCGGGCCATAATGGACTACCAGCGGGAATATTTTCTCAGCGGCGACGACACCAGGCTCCGCCCCATGATACTGAAAGACATTGCCCAAAAAGTGGGATTGGATATCTCCACCATTTCAAGGGTCGCCAACAGCAAATACGTTCAGACGCCGTTCGGTACCTTCCTTTTAAAAAGCTTCTTTTCTGAATCCATGCAAAATACCAAAGGGGAAGAGATTTCAACCCGGGAAATCAAGAAAATCCTGTCAAACATCATTCTTGCTGAAGATAAAAGCGATCCCTTGCCGGATGATGCCATGATGGATATTTTAAAAACCAGGGGATACAACATTGCCCGGCGTACCATAGCCAAATACCGGAAACAGATGAATATCCCGGTAGCCCGGCTGAGAAAAGAATTATAAGCCCATTGTTCTGCCTATGAAAGACAAACTTGCCGGGGGTATTTCGTATTTTTTCCACCCGCTGATGATCCCATTATATGTTCTTCTCATGCTTCTTGGCCTGAATTCATTTTTTTCTTTGCTGGTTCCCTTATCTTTTAAACTGGCGCTGACAGGGATCGTGGTTCTCACCACCGTTTTGTTTCCACTTATCATTACCTTCCTCCTGAGGCGGTTAAAAATCATTTCCTCATTTTATCTTGAGCAAAAAGAAGACCGGATTTTTCCCATCCTGTGCAGCGCAGTTTTTTATTATCTGACTTACTATCTTCTGAAAAGAGTCCAGTTTGCCTCCCTCTTCAGTTATTTCATGCTGGGCGTCACCTTGCTGGCGATTATCGCGCTGGTCCTGACTTTTTACAGTAAGATCAGCCTTCATATGACAGGTATGGGAAGCCTGACGGGTTTATTTCTGGGATTGACCCTTAATTTCGGACCTCATTTTCTGAATCTGTTTTTTATCGGGGTCCTGTGTTCCGGGCTGGTAGGCTTCGCGAGATTATATTTAAACGCCCACAAGCCAGCCGAAATTTATTCCGGTTTCTTTCTTGGAGTAATGGTGCTGTCAATCCTGATCATACTGCTCTGATCAGAAAGGCATCAAAAGGAATCCGACTGAAATCGGGGAAATCTGCGGTCCTTTGTTCTTACTGAAAATATTCGAAAGCGAATAATACGCGTTCAGGTGAAACCATTTGTAGCCCACACGGAAAGTGGGTCCGTAGCTGAATTTTTCGAGGTATTTTACATCCCTGAAAGAAACCCTTAACTTATCGGTTGTATTTAACAGATAATCTTCGCCCACCCATTTTGTATGGGCCGGGAGCATATAGCCGACCTTAAACCCTATGCCCAATGAAAATTTGTATTTCGTTTTAAACCTGAATTCAATGGGAAGTTCAAGATAGGGTAAAACCAGCTTGCTTCTCTGGTAGCTGATGGAATCGGGAATCCTGACAAGCTGAATAGAATCATTGACTCCTTTAACCTGGAAATTACCGTACATATTATGTATCCTGAGGCCCAGTCCGACGGAAAACCCAAAATTACTTTTCCCAAAAGGCAGATTATACGTTGCAAATACATTAAATCCCTGGTTGATTGTCCGCGTTTTTATCCCGGACGGAAGGTTTTGCCAAAAATCAGTGAACATTCCGACGCCAATGCTGAACTTTTTTTTGGTTGATTCATTGACCACCTGGGATTGTCCGAACTGGGATGAAAGGAATATGATCAGAAAGATCATCCCGGCAACGGAGCGCAGTAAAAATTTGTTTGGGTTCATAAAATTGTGTTTTACCTTAACAAAATTAGTGTTTTTTATTGTTTCCTTGACTTTTATTAACGACGGAGGTCCGGAAAAATTTGATCAGCTCCATAATTTTTCAGGGTAGATCTTTTGTTTAATCAGCTCCCGTAAGCTTTTTATGACCCTTTCCCGGTCTTCCCTGTATGTCATCCCGAACCATTTTCCTTCACTGTTCAACACCTTTACCGTGGCATTTCCTGATCTGATTATCTGATTCACCAGACTGGGAATATAAAATTCCGCCTTTGGATTTTCCGCATTATCCCGAATGAAAGAAGCAAATCCGGCTTTAAGCTGGGGAAAGATAGCAGGGGTAAAACCCCAGAAATTCATGGAAACAAGCGTATCCCCTGAAATTTCTTTCATGTTCCCGTTTTCATCCCTGAAAAAAATCTGCTGATCCGTTTCCTCAATATGGGTACGTTCGATAACATTCACGAGGTTTGAACCGGCATCGATCTGACATACCCCCCTCGATACGGCTCCGAACTTCGAAAGGGTATTTCCAAGGTTGAATCCGACCATACAATAATCATTTTCCCGCTCCCGCGTCCATTTCCTGTAATAACCGGCCAGGGCTTGATAAGCTTCCCGCCCATAAAAGTCATCGGCATTGATCACGGCAAACGGACCTTCGATTTTATTTTCTGCCATCATCACGGCATGTCCGGTTCCCCATGGCTTTTGTCTTTCGTCGGAGATCAGGATTCCTTCGGGCACCATCCAGGTTTCCTGAAAAACGTAATCAACCTCCACCCGATCCCTGAGTTTTTCTACGAATGTTTCCTTGAAATCCTGTTCTATGCCCTCCTTGATGATAAAGATGACTTTCCCGAAGCCCGCGTGAATTGCATCATAAATCGAATAATCGATGATCGTTTCACCGGATGGCCCAATCGTGTCGAGCTGCTTCAATCCTCCGTAACGGCTTCCCATTCCAGCGGCAAGAATTAACAAGGTAGGTTTCATAGCAAGAGTTGAGTTATTTCCATGCCCTTATTTTGTGGCCTGAATACGCATAATAAATAATGAACAGATAAGAGGGAACGGCCAGCCAATAGGCCTGCTGGGAGCTCCACACATCAGATAAGTAACCCCAGATCAAAGGCAGGATGGCGCCTCCGGCAATCCCCATAATGAGCAAAGCCGAGCCGGTTTTAATAAATTTCCCCAGATCATGGATGGCCAGAGGCCAGATGGCCGGCCAAACCAGGGCGTTCGCGAATCCAAGCAAGGCTATGAACAGAACCGAATAAGGTAAAACAAGCTGCACCTTCTGTAAGGACATCAGGTCCAGAAAAGGAAGGGAAGCCTGTAAATTAACCGGGATGGATACTGCAAGCACGGTGAAAATAATTCCAAGAATCCCACAAAAGGCCAGGGCGGTTTTCTGGGATATAAGCCTGGGAATTAAAAGAATACCTGAAACATACCCTATGATCATGGCGATCAGCACCAGGGAAGTGAAATATTTTGCGGATGAAAGCGGGACTCCGATGGAAAGGCCGTAACGGATGATGGTGTCGCCGGCAATTACTTCAACTCCCACATAAAAGAACAAGGTCAGCACCCCGAGGATCAGATGGGGAAATTGAAAAATGGAGGTTTTTGTGGCCGCATAAAGGTTGTCGGCTTCGGTTTCCGTCTCGGCTTCTATCTCCGGCAAAGGAGCGTAACGAATAAACAATCCCAGGATAAATAAAATGGCTGTCATGATCAGATATGGAACGATCACCCTTTTTGCCAGTCCGTTGAGGGCAAGGATCCTCGCGGCATCATCGAGGTTTTTCAGATTCTGAATAAATGCATCCCCGTCATTCAGGATATAATAAACGAGGATCAGGGGCGCTATGGCTCCAGCCAGCTTATTGCAAATTCCCATAATGCTGATGCGGCGGGCTGCTGTCTCCCTCGGGCCTATAATGGTTATATACGGATTTGAAGCTGTCTGCAACAAAGCCAGACCGGTTCCGAGAACAAATAAACCGATCAGAAAAACAGAATAGGTGCGCAAAAGGGCGGCAGGAACAAAAAGCAGGGTTCCCAGCGCCATCACCCACAATCCAACGGTCATCCCTTTTTTAAATCCGGTTTTTTTTAATACCCAGGATGAAGGCAGGGCCATAACGGTATAGGAAATGTAAAATGCAAAAGCGACGAACAGTGCCTGGAAATTGGTCAATTCGCATGCGATTTTCAGATAAGGAATCAATACCCCGTTCAGCCAGGTAACAAAACCAAAAAGAAAAAAAAAGATTCCGATAATCGTGATGGATAATATATAGTTGCCCCTTCCAGTCTGTGCCATACAGAAATGTTTACAAAATGAAATCACCCGGTTATGTGGGCAAAAATAATTCAATTTTCAATCCAAGCGTTCGTAAATTATAATACATTTGTACTTAACACATAAGTCATATTTTTCAATGGAACAGGAACAGGAAAAATTCAATATTTTAATCGTTGATGACCGGACTGAGAATTTACTCACCCTCGAAACCATTATCAGCAGCCCGGAATTGAATATTATCAAGGCATTGTCGGGAAATGAAGCCCTCAGCATGATGCTGGAATATGAAGTATCGCTTGTTTTACTGGATGTAAACATGCCCGGCATGGATGGGTTTGAAACAGCGGAGCTGATGCGCGGCAGTGAAAGGACCAAAAGTATTCCCATCATTTTCATTACCGCGACATACCGTCAGCCGAAACAGATCTTCCGGGGGTATGAGACCGGAGCCGTGGACTATCTGTATAAGCCCCTGGACCGGAAAATCCTTCAGAATAAAATCAAGGCTTATATCGATTTCTTTAAACAGAAACATGCTTTGCAGGTCACAACAAAAAAACTTCAGAGGACCATTGGGGAACTGAACAATGCAAAACGCATCGCAGAGGAAGCAACCCTGGCGAAGAGTTCTTTTCTTGCAAGCATGAGTCACGAAATCAGGACGCCCCTCAACGGGATCATCGGCATGACTGACCTTATCCTCATGGATCAGGATATCCCGGAACAGTATTACGAACATTTAACGGATATCAAGCAAAGCAGTGAATCCCTGCTGGAAATTATTAACGAAATTCTTGATATTTCCAAAATTGAAGCCGATAAACTTGAAATCGAAGAAGTTGAATTCAGTCTTCGCGGGGTCATTGAAAAAGTTGCCCGACTGCTTTCCGTGAAAACTTTTCAGAAAAAACTTGAGTTTTTATGCCTTCATCCCGGCAATATGCCGGATCTGGTTTACGGTGATCCTACCCGTATCCGGCAGATCCTGATTAACCTCCTGGGAAATGCCATCAAATTCACCGAAGAGGGTTCTGTAAACCTTTCGCTTAATTTGAAAGCGCAGGATGAAACCTCGGTTTCCATTGAATTCGAAGTGAAAGATACCGGGATCGGAATTCCTTCCAATAAAATTGAACACCTTTTCGATTCCTATGCCCAGGCCGACGCTTCCACTACCCGGACTTACGGCGGCACCGGCCTTGGGCTGACAATTTCAAAAAAGCTGGTGGAACTCATGGGCGGAAAAATCGATGTTACAAGCACCGTCGGAAAAGGAAGCAGGTTTTTCTTCACCCTGACCATGAAACGAAGCGCTGCGTCAGAAGAAGGCTGGCAGCTGCCAATTTCCGAAAAAATCCTGTATCCGGATATCCTTATCATTGACAGCAGCAGCGATCATTCCCGTCAGCTGGAAGATTTTTTCCAATCCTGGGAGTTGAAATCAAGCATAGCCGGATCGCCCGAGGAAGCGATGAAATCCATTAAAGGCACACAAGGGAAAAAACCGGGAATCATTTTCATTGATCATTCCCTGCAACAACAAAATGGAAAACTCCTCCATGAAATGATCAGAAGTGCTTTACCGAAAAGCCTTAAACCGGAATTTGTAATTATCACCGACAATAAATCCCTTCATTCCGTCCGCAAAATTCAATCGTATGGAATCAAACAATATCTTTTTAAACCGGTTCTTCAAAATGACTTACGAAACATTCTGCAAAGAATTGCCAGCGGTGAAACTGAAATACCCGTCACCGGTCAATACCAGCTCGATGAGTTGATGGGAATGCATTCTGGAATAAAATTGAATATTTTACTGGCAGAAGACCAGCTGATCAACCGGAAGATTGTGGTGCAGTTACTCGGAAAAAAGGGGTGGGCTGTTACTTCAGCTGCTCACGGGCTGGAAGCCTTTCAGAAAGCGCATGAATCACACTTTGATCTGATTCTCATGGACGTGATGATGCCTGAAATGGATGGATTTCAAGCCACCCGTGAAATCCGCAAAGATAAAGAAGGAAAAAATACCGAAACACCCATCATTGCGTTAACTGCCAACGCCATGAAGGGCGACCGCGAAAAATGTATTGAATCGGGCATGAATGACTATATCTCCAAACCCATTCATCCGGATGATTTATTTCAGACCATTGAAAAATATTTTTTTCATAAACATTGATCCCTTATGATCAAAAACATTTCGGCCCGGCTTAAAAAGTCGCTTTCCAGGTTTGATTACCGCACCTTGAAAAATATGGGAATCGGGAAAGCCCTGCTCCTTTGGTTTCTTGCCATTTCGCTTATTCCTCTGACAACCCTCAGTTTTATAAATTATCTGAACTATTACCGCGGGTTGAATGTGCTGGCAAAAAAATCACTGTTCACCACTTCCCAGCTGAGGGTGAATTACCTGGATTCGTATTTCCAGGAAATGACCGACTACCTTGAAGATATGTCGGGAAATAAAACCACCATTTCATTGCTTCAAAAACTTGAATCGGATTATTTCAATTCCAAAAAAACGCATCAGGAATATGCCGATACAAAAACATACCGTAACACTGCAAATGATCTCCGCGCGGAAATCCAGAAAACCTGGATCCCTGAAGGTATTGTAAATTACTATTTTGTAAATTCAAGCGGCACCATTTTATTTGAAATGGATGAAGGGCAAGATCTGGGTGCAGAACTTTTCAGGGACCCTCTGTCATCTTCAAAATTCAGCAAAACCTGTAAAAAGACCCTGATCTCCGGGAAACCGCTGTTTTCCGACCTGGAACACTACCCTTCTTCCAACAGTGAACTGAGTGGTTTCCTCGTTCAGGCAGTGACCAGCCCAAAGGGTGAAAAGATCGGAATGATTGCCATTCAGATTTCAACCGCGAATATTGATAAAATTATACAATACGGCATTGGTTTTGGAAATACAGGGAAGGTTTATCTCATCGGATTGGATCTGAATTTGCGTTCAGCAAGCAAACTCAGCAACCAGCCCGATATCCTGAAAAAACATGAGGAAAACCCGCTTACCCTTACCTGGCAAGGCGTGATCGTCAACAACATTACGATCTCCCCCGACGGAAAACCCATTGTGGAAGAGGTGTCTATTTTCAAAAACTCTCAGGGAGTGGTTGTTATGGGGCTTTACAGAAACATTGCCGAACTCGAAAAACTGGGAGTAAACTGGGCCCTGGTAGAGGAAATCGATCAGGACGAAGCCCATGCCGTTGCCAAAGAATTATCCTCCTTTGCCAAATTCTCCCTCATCATTACAACGATCGTGGTTTTCCTTTTATCCATCATTGTAACCAGAAGGTTTGTAAACCCCATAAAAAAAATCTCAGAATGGGCTAAACAAGTTGCTCATGGAGAACTGGTAATTAAAGACATCAAAGTTTCCCAGAATGAAGTCGGTGAAATGAAAGATACCTTTAACTGGCTCGTCACTTCCCTGCAATCCTTTGCTGAGGTCAGCCGGTCGGTCGCCCTTGGAGACTACAGTAAAACCGTCAATGTGCGAAGCGACAAGGATATACAGGGCATTTCCATGAACCAGATGGTGGAAAGCTTCAGAACGGTGGTCAAGCAGGCCAGGGCCATCGCAAGCGGCGACTATTCCCTGAATGTCATGCCCAGAAGTGAAGAAGATACGCTTGGAATCGCTTTATATGAAATGACGAAGAAACTCAGGGAAGCATCCATTGAGATTCAGAACCAGGACTGGCTTAAAACGGGAATGAATGAATTGAGTCTCAAGATCAGCGGGGAAAAGAGCATCAGGGAGCTTTCGGAAGAAGTGATACATTTTCTGTCGCACTATCTCGAAGCCCAACTGGGTATGCTTTATCTGAAAGATGAAGGAAACACCCTAAGCCTGGCAGCTACTTTCGCCTTCGGGGGATCAGATCAAATGCCTTCAACCCTGTCTATCGGAGAAGGACTGGTCGGGCAAGTGGCAAAAGAGCGGAAGAACCTTATCTTTTTCTCTTCCGAGCATAAACTTCCGTGGGTGAACATCGGGCCTGAAAGGGTTCAGCCGCAACATTTCATTATTTCTCCCATTCTTTTCGAAGGGCAATTGCTCGGGGTCCTTGAACTGGGATCATTCAAGCCATTTGATGAGCAAAAACAATATTTTATTGAAGTTTCCCTTGATAATATTTCTGTGGCCATTACGACCGCACGATCCAGGGAAAGGGTACAGGAACTTCTGACCAAGACCCAGGAACAGGCGCGGGAACTGGCTATGCAAAAGGAAGAACTGGGGCAGATCAATCAGGAACTGGAAGAACAAACCAAAGCCTTACGCCTTTCTGAGGAAAACCTTCAGCATCAGCAGGAAGAATTAAGGGTTATCAACGAAGAGCTGGAAGAGCGTACCAAGGTCCTTGAACTTCAGCGGGATGATATCCGGAAGAAAAATGAAGCCCTGGAAGTCGCCCGGCGGGAAATCCATCAGAAAGCAGAAGCCCTGGAAATTGCAAGCCAGTACAAATCGGAATTCCTGGCCAATATGTCGCACGAACTCCGTACGCCCCTTAACAGCATTCTGGCACTTTCCGAAATCCTCGGCACCAACAAGAACAAGGACATGACGAAGGAAGAAATTGAATTTGCCAATGTGATAAATTCTTCGGGAAAAGATCTGCTGGAGTTGATCAACGACATTCTGGATCTTTCAAAAGTTGAAGCCGGCCGTCTTGAAATTGACATTGAAGAAATGAGCCTGGAGGAACTCGAAGAATTTGTGTCCAGTACCTTTTCCCCGCTTACCAACAATAAGAAGATCTACTTAAAAACCCAAATTGAAGAGGATGTTCCTGAAACCATTCTGACCGATCCGCAGCGGGTCCTTCAGATTTTAAAAAACCTGATGTCGAATGCAATAAAATTCACGGAAAACGGAGGGGTGACCCTGCGTATTTTCCGCCCTGACACAAGCATTCAATTCACACAGGAGGAACTAAAACCGGGTCATGTTATTGCAATGGAAGTTTCAGATACGGGAATCGGAATTGCAAAAGAAAAGCTGAAAGTGATTTTTGAGGCCTTTCAGCAAGCCGATGGAACCATCAACCGGAAATTTGGTGGAACCGGACTCGGGCTGACCATTTCAAGAAGCCTTTCCCGTTTGCTGGGAGGGGAAATTCAGCTTCAAAGCAAAGTTGGAAAAGGTTCGGTTTTTACCCTTTATCTTCCTTTTAAATTAAATGAACCGGATACGCTTCCTCCACCCCAATTACTTGAGAACATTCCTGTGGTACATGAAGCAGTGAAAGAAAACCATTTTGAGCCATCGTCAGAAAGGCATTCCCAATCGGGAATCAAGCAGGATTCGGTATTTGAGAATAAAAAAATTCTCATCGTTGATGATGATATGAGAAATGTATATGTGCTTTCAAAGATCCTGGAAGAGAAAAATGTGAATATTCTGGTAGGTAAAAACGGCAGGGAAGGCATTGAAAAAGTTCAGCAGAATCCGGATATTAACCTTGTGATCATGGATATCATGATGCCGGAAATTGATGGTTATACTGCGATGCGGGAAATCAGGAAAGATAAAAGATTCGCTCAGTTGCCCATCATTGCACTGACCGCCAAAGCCATGAAGGGAGACCGTGAAAAATGTATTGAAGCGGGAGCCAACGACTACCTTTCCAAACCCGTTCAACAGGAAAAATTATTGAACTTACTCCGGGTCTGGCTCCAGAAATGATTCTGAAAGCAAGTCTTCGTTTCCGAACATTTTCTTATGCTTGATCATTTTCCCTTCTACAATAAAAACCACCGATTCTGCAATATTGGTTGAATAAGCGGAAAGTCTTTCTATCGTGGTCAGGATCATGATCAATTGGGTTGCGACTACAATCACTTCGGTTTTATGCATCATTTCTTCAATAATTTTTGAAGACACCCCCTGGACCCTTTCCTCTATCTTATTTGCAAGGTCAAAAATATCTTTGACGAAGGCCGTATTGCGGCTGTTCAGTATTGTAATCACATCCTTCACAATCAGATCCGCCAGGTGAATGACTTCATCAATATGCAATTCAAAGATGACTTCTTTGTATTCACTGACACCTTCCACTTTCCGGGCTATGGAAACGGCATGATCGCCCATCCTTTCCAGATCGTTGTTCATTTTCAGCGCCGACATGATCAGCCTTAAATCGGTGGCCACCGGTTGGGTCAGGGCAAAAATCCTTTGACATAATTTATCAATTTTCACATCCAGCTTATCAACTTTTTGATCATTCTGAATGATTTGAATGGCAAGCGCTGTATCTCCAATCAACAGGGCTTCAAGCGCGTTATGAACCTGTTCTGCCACAAGGTTTCCCATTTTCAGGATCCGCTTGTTCAGCTTGTCAAGTTCTATTTCAAAATGTCTTTCCATAATGAATCTGAGTTCAAAAAAACCATACAAATTTAATCCTTAACCGAATCGTCCGGTAATATAATCCTCTGTTTGTTTTTTATCGGGGGTGGTAAATATTTTCCGGGTTTTCCCGAATTCTATCAACTCGCCCAGGTAAAAAAAGGCGGTCAGGTCGCTCACACGGGCTGCCTGCTGCATATTATGGGTTACGATTGCGATCGTGTAATTCTTTTTCAGCTCAAAGATCAGCTCTTCGATTTTCGCGGTGGAAATGGGATCAAGGGCACTTGCCGGTTCATCCATCAGAATAATTTCGGGTTCCACAGCCAGGGTGCGGGCAATGCACATCCGCTGCTGCTGTCCTCCTGAAAGCCCCATAGCCGAATCATGCAGGCGGTCTTTCACCTCTTCCCATATAAACGCCTTTTGTAAGGAAGTTTCAACGATTTCATCCAGTCTTTTTCTGTCATGGACGCCATTTATCCTGGGCCCGTATGCAACATTTTCATAGATTGATTTTGCAAAAGGGTTGGATTTCTGAAAAACCATTCCCACTTTTTTTCTCAAATTCACCACATCGATCTGTTTGTTATAGATATTCATGGAATCCATTAATACTTCGCCGGTGGTGCGTACGTTTGGGATCAGGTCGTTCATGCGGTTAAGGCACCTCAGAAAGGTTGATTTCCCGCATCCGGAAGGCCCGATGAATGCTGTGACCTCCTTTTCAGGAATGTCCATCGATATGGAATTAAGCGCCATTTTTTCTCCGTAAAACAAGGTCAGATCGCGCGTTTTTATTTTTGGCTCTTTCATGGATGTATTTCCTGAATTTTCATTTTGATTTTCTTCTGATTCCCGACCGGATCACGACCGCCGTAAGGTTTAACATGAACGTAAGCATTAACAAAACAAGGGTGGTGGCAAACTGTATGGGGAGGGCCTGATCCACATTGGACGACTGGGTTGACAGTATGTAGATATGATACCCCAGGTTCATGAACTGATCGCTCAGTGAACCCGGCAAGGTAGCCAGATAATATGCAGCCCCTGTAAACAAAATGGGCGCCACTTCGCCAGCTCCGCGGCTGACGGCTAAAATCGTTCCCGTCATGATACCGGAAAGGGATCCAGGAAGAACGATCCGTTTAATGGTCTGCCATTTGGTTGCGCCAAGGGCCAGACTGGCTTCCCTCAGTTCCCGGGGAACGGTACGAAGGGATTCCTCAACTGAAACAATGACCACCGGCAGGGTAAGCAAAGCCATGGTGAGGCTGGCCCAAAGTACGTTGGGCTGTCCCCATTTCAGTTGCCCTCCCAGAAAAATTCCATCCATTTCAGTTCCTACAAATTTTATAAAAAACCCCAATCCAAACAATCCGAAAATAATCGAAGGCACCGTAGCCAGCGTTCTGACCGCAAAGCGTATGGTCTGAGCCAGGATTGATTTTTCGCTGGCAAATTCTGTCAGATAAATGGCCGTGATGGTTCCGAAAGGAACGGCCGCCACTGACATGATGATTACCAGTAAAGCCGTTCCATAGATGGCCGGAAAAATTCCGCCTTTCATCATTCCATCTTCTGGAAAAGAGGTCAGAAAGTTCCACGAAAAGATGTCTTTTCCCCCGGCGATAATCACAACCAGAATGATCAGGATTACAGAAATGATCAGGATGGCTGAGAAAGCCGTAGCTCCGACAAAAAATCCGCCTAAAATCCGGTTCCTCTTTCTCATGCCGTCTTCCCCTGAAATTTTTTAACCAATTTTCCTTTTACATAAAATTCTGCCAGAGCATTCAGGCTGAAAGTAAAAACAAACAGCAAAGAACCGATAAGGAAAAGGACACTGTAATGGGTGTCGCCAAAAACAACTTCTGCCATTTCAGCCCCAATCGTTGCGGCAAGCGTGCGTACCGACTCAAACGGGTTGGCTGAAATCATGGCTGCATTCCCGGTGGCCATCAGGGCGATCATGGTTTCTCCGAAAACCCTTCCGATCCCCAGTAAAATTGCGGCAAATATCCCCGGCGTGGCGGCAGGTAACACAACAAAAAGCGCCGTTTGCCATTTTGAGGCTCCGAGCGAAAGACTGGCTTCTGTAAAGGAGGCCGGAACTGCCGTCAGGGCATCTTCGGTAATGGTGAAAATGATGGGAATGGCAGCAAGGGCCATTGCGACTCCTCCTACAAATGCATTCAGGCGGCCATCATATCCAAAAATGGATTGAAAAAAACTTGCCATAACCATCAGGGCAAAAAAGCCAATCACCACGGAAGGAAATCCGGCGAGCAGCTCAATGGCCGGCTTGATAATTTCTCTGAGCCAGTAAGGAGCGAAAGAAGCTGAAAAAAGGGCTGCAAGTATGGCAATAGGCGCTGCAAACAGCATCGCGATCAGTGTAATCTTAAGGGTCCCGACGAAAAGCGGTACCAATCCGTAACGGGGATGGTCAGAAACCGGAAACCATTCCCTGCCGGTAAGGCTTTTCAGGCTTGCCTCATCTCTCCCTTCCGGAACGGCGCCGGCAAGCCCCCCACCGTTTCCGGTCATCAGGGTATCCGTTTCCGTAACCCCGTATTGCTCTTGCCCGGCTGCATTTGTGGGGACGTCTGATACCACCCCGTATTGTTCCTGCTCCACAACTTTTTCAGTCTGAACCTGCTTCGGTTTCTGCGTCTTAAAAATGGGAAGCGTTTCGCGGAATACGAAAACAAAAATCAATACAATCACCGCAATGGATAGAAAAGCAACTCCTGTGATAATCTTTTCAGAAAGAAATTCCGACAAGCGGAATTTCTTTCTCAGCGTTTCATTGCTGAATACAAACTCTTGATTTTCTAATGTCTTATTCATCTGATATCTTGATCCATGAAAGGATGTCTTATCGTACCGGGAAATATCCGACCGATGCAACAATACTTTGCCCTTCGGGTCCCAGAATCCAGTCAATATAGGTTTTAAGGTCACCGGTCGGCCGGTTCTTCAGGTACATATAAAGATAACGGCTGATGGGGTACTGACCCGTTTTTACCGTTTCAGGAGTGGCGACATAAGCCGTGCTTTTTTCATCTTTTTTAACGGCGCAATGCTTTACACCGGTTGCATAGGCAGCTCCGCCATATCCAATACCGTAGGGATCCTTTGCTACCGCATTTACGACGGCTGCGGTTCCCGGAAGGGTCTGGCAGCTGGCAGCATAATCCGCTTTCACAACATTGTCCTTAAAAAAGACATAGGTGCCGGAACTGTTTTCACGTCCGTAAAGCCTGATCCCTGCATCAGCTCCTCCAACTTCCCTCCAGTTTTTTATTTTTCCGGAATATATACCGCTCAGTTGTTTCAGGGAAAGTTCCTTTACGGGATTTGATTCATTGAGAAAAATGGTAATCCCGTCTTTAGCGCAAGGAATTTCAACTCCCAGGCTTGCATAACGGTCTTTCAACTTATCCATTTCTGAGCGTTTCATCTGCCGGCTTGCATTACAAATGTCGGTGGATCCATTGATCAAAGCTGAAATTCCTGTTCCTGAACCCCCGCCCGTCACCTGTATGGCCAATTCGGGATGCGCTTTCATATATATTTCGGCCCACTTTTGAGCAAGTATCACCATGGTATCAGAACCTTTCACCGTAATTTTTTTGGGCGCCGGCATGAAGGCGAATCCAATGAAGGCAAGCGTAAGAATGACTGCCGATCCTAAGTATTTTTTAACCTTTTTCATTTTTTTCATTTTTTATTTATTTCCTTTTTTGTTTCATTACTTTTTTATTATTTAGCTTCGTCAGAACTTCACCTGCAACCTGAGGGTCAGGGTATTCTGTTTGATCCAGTTGCTATAATCATAGGTGCCTGCGATCCCATTTACCGTATAGTTTGAAGTGACATTTCCCATACCGGTGTTCGGATCGACCATCCCGCTTTTTTTGTTCATGGGTATTTCATATCCCAGCATGATTTTTATGTTGTCATCAAAGAAATAGGTATAGGCAAAAGTCCAGGTTCCATATGCAATATCTGCAACCCCGCTCTTCAGCGCGTTGCTAATTACCGTTTTGGTTTGTGCGTTTGAAGCAATAACCGGATTGCTGCCCACATAAGTGAAGTTGTCGGTGGTCTTTGAACTGCTTCCGTCCCATTTTGCAGTTCCGATCTGATCGGCAGCCAATTTGGTATTCGGGTTGTAATAATCATACCGGGCTGCTACCTGATGGTGTTTCCCGATATTTTTGATCAGGTATAGATAATAACCGCTGAAATTTCGCTCGATTGCAGGTTTCCCGGCGGTCGTTTTTGTGGTAAGCGTGGTCAGAAACAGGGTGTCATTCGTTAGGTTTGAAGTCAGCGGGCTAACTACATTCACGTTGCTGGTATAACCGGGAGTGCTATTCACCCCAAAGATGTATTCCCCTTTCAAAGAAAGTCCGCCAAGAAAATCGAGATAAAGTTGTGCTTCAAATCCGATCCAGTTTTTCCGGAGCAGTTTTCCGACATTGTCAAGGGTTTTGTGATAGGTATAGTCAGAATTCAGCACATCGGTGGTATTGGCCTTGATGGCGCCGTAATATCCGTGTGCGCCTATGGTCAGACCTCCGACATTCCCCAGTTTGAAAGCATAAGTTACCCGGCCCATGAAATCCTTGTGATTGTCAAAATCATTGTTTTCCGGGTTTATATTGTTACCGGCTGCGTCCAGGATGGTCAGGCCGTCATTGCCATTGAACACGGCCAATTGAATTTTCAACGGAACCGAGGGAGGGGCTATTTCCAATTTGGCCCCGATGGCACGTTCATCAGGATAAATGGCGCGGATTACCCGGGAGCGTTCAGGGACTTCCCGGCTGCTTGACGAATATTCCACTTCGTAATCGGGCCGGTTGAATCTTCCTGCCCATAAAGAGAAAGTATTCAGCCAGCGATCGTTTAACTGGAGGTAGGCATCCTTCAGGACAATTTTTCCAAAAGTAAAATCGGGCTGTAAAACGAACACCACCCCGTTGACGGGTTCATACTGAACTTTCAACCTGACCCTGCGCAGCATGAATAGATTGTTCGGATAGGCATTTGCTGCCTCATAATGCAAGAACTGAGCCTGGATGTATCCCGACAGTTTGATTTTTGTCAGCTTGGCAAGATCCCCTTCCGCATTCGCGATTCTTTCTTCCACCCCCGAAATTTTATCCCGGAGGTTGCTGACATTTTCTTTGATTGTGTCCTGTTCTTTTTTCAGCTCCTCCATCTGCTGTTGCGCTTTTAAGCCGCTTGAAAAAACCATGAATGGAAAAGCTAAAACGAGGGTCAGAAATTTCAGGTTCGCCTTTTTCATTTGTTTTATGTTTTAAATTCTGGCACAAAAGTAGCCAGCCTGATTGCTGCCAATGTTAACACATGGTTACATTAAGAATAAATAATTGTTAACGAACCGTCTTCCGACAAGAAAAGAAAGGAAACGGATATTTGAAAGGACTAGCGGATAATCCCTGGAAATGAAATGGTAAAGCAGGATCCCAAATTGTTGATCAGGATTATTTCTCCTTCAATTTGTTTAACGAGAATCTGGACAATTTGAATGCCCATACTTTTACAATGCTCAATGGTAAAGTCATGGGGCATTCCCACCCCGTCATCCCTTATCGTAAGGGACAATTCCGGACCGTCGCTATGTGATGTTAAATCTACCCAGATATTACCTTCCCGCTCATCCGGGAAAGCATGTTTATATGCATTGCTTAGGATTTCGTTGACGATCAGCCCCAGCGGAATAGCAGCTTCGATATCCATCACGACTTCTTCAACATTAAAATGCAACTGAATTTTTCTGCTGTTATAGGCCCCTGTTATGACCGAAGAAAGAGACCGAAGGTATTCCCTGAAAGAAATTTTTTCGAAATCCTTCGAACGGTAAAGCATTTCATGAACCAGCGCCATGGTACGGATTCTCATCTGAAGATTCGTGAGCGACTGAATGAGCTCCTGACTTTGGGTCTGCTCCTTCTGCATGTTGATAAGACTTACCAGGATAGCAAAATTATTCTTCACCCGATGATGAATCTCTCTAAGCAGGTTTTCTTTCTGTTTAGTTCCTTCGATGATTTCCATCTCTTTGTTTTTAAGTTCCTGAATATCCCTGATCACACCCACTACCTCCCTGAATTCACCTGTGTTTTTATCGAAAACCGGATTAAAAAGTGATTCTGTCCAGAATGTTTCCCCGGATTTTTTAACAGATAGATAACTGAATTGTTTTGGTTTTCGTTCGCGAATCATCTCCGAAAACTGGGCGTCAGCATATTCAATAAAGGCAGGGTGGGTCAGCCCGTACGGGAATTCATCCAGAATTTCCAGGGGATCGTACCCGAATATTTTCATTGCGGAGGGAGAGGCGTAAACACATTGTTTCGCCTGATTGATCCGGGTGATTAAATCGACTGTATGTTCCGCAATAAACCTGTATTTCTGCTCCCGCTCACGAATCTGAATATTTGTTGTTTCCCTTTCGCTGATTTCCCTGGAAAGCTTTACATTCAAATTCTGCAACTCCTTTTTCCTTCGTATGTTTTTTAAATACTGAATCAGAAACACCAGGATAATAACACATGCCAATCCTATCAGTATCTGAAGAAAAACGAGTTGGTTGTTCTGGTTCCTTAGGCTAAGCCGTTGTATTTCATGTTCTTTAATAAGCAGATCATTGTTTTCTTCAATGCTATGTATCCTTTGATTTTCATCCATGATCGCCCTGTCAGATCTTATTTTATCATCCTGGATGCTGTCACTCATCGCTTCATATTGCTGGAAACTGACAAGCGCTTCTTTAAAATTTCCGGTTTGGATTCTATATAAATACTGAACATGGTATCCGTTTTCAATTAAATTTTTACGGTTAAATTTTTTTGCCTGGATCATTCCTTCATTCAGGTATTTCATGGCTGAATCCTTCATGTTCAACTGAAAAAAACTCCCGGCAAGATTAATCTGTGAACTGTTAGCCTCTTCCTGCTGATGTGACCGGATACGGGCCTGTAAAGCCATTTTATTAAACACAAGGGATTGCCCGTATTGTTTTTTCTGGCTAAAAATATGGGCAAGCCGGGTATAAATGGTACCTAAAAAAGGCACCGGCATTGAATCATTTGCACTTAAAATGGCGGTGTATAAATTCAAGGCTTCTTCATACTTCTTCTGATCAAGCAACAAACTCCCCAATGAATTATAAACTTCCAGTTCATTGTTCCGCTGGCCAAGCTGGTGAAAGGAGAGCAATGCTTTATTATATAATTCATAGGCCTCCTGGTATTTCCCTTCCTGTTGACGAATGTGTCCGATATTGTGAAGAAAAGCGCCCATCCATGAAATATGATGCGCAGACTGAGCAAGAAAAAGTCCTTTTTGGTAAAATATCAAGGCATTGGAATAGCTTTTCAGCTGAAAGTAAAGGAGTCCGATACACCGGTAAGATTCTAAAATTCCACCTTCATCATTGATTTTCAGATAAATGGACAAAGCGCCCAGAAAAAAATCAAGGGCAGGAAGGTATTTCCTTTTGTCACCAAAGTAATTCCCAATGATCATGCGGGCATCCGCTTTCCCTTTCAGGTATCCCGCGTCTGTTGCCAGCCGGAGCGCTTTGACTGCAAACAAAAAACTGGTTTCCGGAGCGGTATCATTCACCACATTAGCTAGGGAAATCAGTACATCCACCTGCTGCTGGTCATTGGTATTATTTACCAGAAGAAGCAGACTGTCGTAAGTGGTACAATTCTGATTGAGGGAAGAATAGGCAGGCAATACCGGAAGAAAACAGCAAGCAAGCAAACAAGCGAAAATCCACTTCTTCATGGGTGAACAATTTACCTGCGTTCAAATCAATCTTTCTCAACCCTTCCTTTTATTCCCCGGATTATTTTCAGTGGCGTTTCTGTAATGACCATATTGTAGATCCAGTCGGGCACATTTCCGGCCGGATCCACATATCCTTCCAGAATGATATGAACAACCCCTCTATTGGTGGGTTCAATCGTCCATTTCTGCCAGTAATCCTTGATACGGACACGATCCGGTCGTTCAGGAACCACATTGGGTAAAGGGGTGGAATAAATGGTCCGGATGCCGGTAATGGGATCGGTGGTAATTTTAGCATCCACACATAAATCACGGTCGGTAAGCGGCCATGGAGCGCCATAAACCAGATAGTACTGGATATGGTGGTCTTTTTCATAAAGCATTACATTTATTTCCCTCAGGTTTTTATCCCACCAATCCACATTTTTCACATTTCCAATCAGGTTGAAAACTTTTTCAACCTGGGTATGCAGGTCAACTTCTCCTTTAAAAGATTTTAAGGTGCTTTTGCCTTCTTTCCGGGTATAAATTTTAATCCCATCTTTTTCTTTTATAAAATCCCAGTTCTGGGCAAAAAGGCTTCCTGACGCCAGCAGAAGAATAAAAACAGAGATCCGGCAAAAAAGAATTTTAAAATTCATCGGCAAGAATTTTATACAAAGAAACAAGAATCTTTTCGGATACCCAAATTATGCAAGAAGGAGGAAGGTAAACATTATTTGTAACAGTAACGTTTCATTACTTTGTATGCTTCGAGAATTCCGTATTCGCCCGCGTGGCTAAGGTCCTCACATCCGTTTTGCGGTTCTTTCAACAAGATGAACAGCAATCCCCGGTTATAGTATGCTTCCGAAAAATCAGGCTTATGTTGTATTGCATTTGAAAAATCAGAAATCGCTTCTTTATAATGGCCCAGCCTGGCATTCAGATACCCGCGATTATAATAGGCATAGGAAAATCCTGAATCAAGCGCTATCGCCTTATCATAGCCACGGAGGATGTCTCTGTAAACTCCCATGTTGGCAATGACCCTTTCATGCTCCTTTGATCCTGCGTTCTTCAGCATAATTGTAATTTCCTCCGGACTATTTTCTTCCGATTGCAGATGTTCGAGTATTTCAAAGCGGGCATTGGCAAGACAAAAGTTAACAGGAATGTAATTGGAATCAAGGTCGATGGCCTTAACAAAGTCCTGGATTGCCTGATGGTTTTTTTCTACTGCGGAAAAATACACGCCCCGGTTAAAATAGAACTCGGGATTATCCGGCAATGAATCAATAATTCTTGTTAGCGCAATGATTTCTTTACTGCAAAGCGAATCATTCCATATTTCCTTATTATTGGTGAGGGTAATGATGTTGGAAAAATAATTTTTGTTCGGAAACACATCGTATAACCTGATTTTATCAAGTGATGCTTTACCCAGAAAAACATTGAACATGGGCAACAACTCTATTTCAAGGTATTGATTCTGAAATTTACTGTTCAGGGTATTTCGTTCTTCAAAATCCCCACTCAGTTTCACCAGCTTTTGCAGGTAATTTTCTTTCCTGTACTTCAGGCTGTCGGGAGTGAGTCTGTTTTTCTCTCCAAGCTCCAAAGCCCGTTTATAGTCCTCCTGGGCTCCTTTGTAATCACGCATCTTGTTTTTGATGCTGTAACGCTCATAATATGCATCTGCATAATCGGGAAACAGTTCAATGGTTTTGTCAAGGTCTTGCAGCGCCCCTTTGTAATCCAGTATATCCGCTTTCAGCCTGCCGCGATAATAATAACTGATGATGTTTTCCGGATCCAGTTTGCTGACGTATTCAAAATCCCTGATGGCTCCTTTTTTATTATTCAGTCCGATCAGGGTGATGGCCCGGTTAAAATAGGCATAAGAGTTATATGGAGAAAGCAGGATTACTTTGTTCAGGTCTTCCAGGGCTCCTGCCTCATCTGATTTTTTCGATCTTGCCAGGGCCCTGTTGAAATACGCGTAAGAATTATTCGAATCGACCTGAATGGCCCTGGAGAAGTCAATGATGGCAGAATCTGCCTGGGTTTTTTCCAGCCAAACCAACCCTCGCTGGGTATAGTTAAAGGGATTCAGGGGGTTGATTTCAATGGCGGTGGTTAAATTCGAAATTGCATTATCATAACGTTCCAGCCCTATTTCCGCGCTCCCTTTTACCACATAAACACCTTCCAGCTTGTTATTAATCTGAATGGCTTTATTGCAATCCATTAAACATGCATAATATTTTTTCAGAAACAGAAAAGTTCTTGCGCGATTGAAATAGATTTCAGCATTCGTACTATCCATTTCAATGGCGATAGAGAAATCCTCAAAAGCTCCTTTGTAATTTTGTTGCTGGCTCCTGACTACTGCGCGGTTGATAAACACATCGGCAAGGAAAGGCGACAGGCCGATAGAAATTGAATAGTCACGTTCTGCTCCCAGGAAATCATCCAGGCAATATTTAGTATATCCCCGTATGTAATACAGCTCAGGAACAGATGGTTCAAGCCGGATGGCGATATTTAAATTTTCAAGTGCAGAAATATATTCCCCTTTGCGAAGAAAGTTTAGTCCGATTTGTTTATTGGTCATTTCTGTCTGGGCAAATGCCACAGACTGTATGGCGATTAAACCAAACAGCATGAAGTTCAGCCGAAACCCGGTCATTGATTTGATATAACCTTTCCCCAAAGAGATTTTCCAATGATTTGCAATATCTGCAAACGTGAAATCATTGCTTGAATTGCCCATTTGCGGCACTAAAAATAAAACAATTCCTGAAGCCGTCAGGCTTTCTTACCTTTGATCCCGTTTAAACGAGTATCCAATGAATCAGAAAGTCAGGGTAATCCTTACCGGAGCCACCGGAATGGTAGGCGAAGGGGTTTTGCATGAATGCCTGCTCCGGGACGAAGTAGAATCTGTCCTGGTTATAAACCGTAAGCCCTGCTGGGTATCGCATCCCAGGCTGAAAGAGATCATCCTCGACGATTTCTTTGACCTTTCATCCATTGAATCCCAGCTAAAGGGGTATCATGCATGCTTTTTCTGTTCTGGCATCTCTTCGGTTGGAAAAAAAGAAGCGGAATACTTCAGAATAACCTATGAACTTACCATAAATTTTGCACAAACCCTTTCCGGGATCAACCCGGAAATGACCTTTTGCTTCATCTCGGGGGCGGGTACTGACAGTACCGAAAAAGGAAGGATGAGGTGGGCCAGGGTGAAAGGTAAAACCGAAAATGATTTGATGAGGCTTCCATTCAGGGCCGTATATGCCTTCAGGCCTCCGTTTATGCTACCGACCAGGGGATTGAAGAATGCCTTACCTTATTACCGTTATGTTACATGGCTATATCCGCTTGCCCGTCTTGTATTTCCGGGTTTTTTCATCACCCTGAAAGAATTGGGACAGGCCATGATAAACGGAACAATTTCAGGTTCCGGTAAAAAAGTGCTGGAAGGGAAAGATATTGTTGAACTGGCAAAAAAACCACCTCAACAAAGTGTTGTAAGTGGCTGTGAATGAAGTGGGCCCAACAGGACTTGAACCTGTGGCCAGCTGATTATGAGTCAGCTGCTCTAACCGTCTGAGCTATGGGCCCGTCTCAACCGATGAATTTCAAATTGAGGGGTGCAAAAATAGAGAAATTTTCCGATTTTTGCAAAAAGTGAATCTTCTTAATCCCATCCGGCCTATGCTTCTATCTGTTTCCGGCATCCAGCATCCTGAATCTGTAAAAAATATCATTTTTGATTTTGGCGGAGTGCTTTGCAACCTCGATGTTCAAAAGACCGAAAAAAAATTTATCGAATTGGGAATGACCCGACCGGATACGAAGGAAGGTGAACAGGAAAGAAATGCCCTGTTCGGAAAAATTGAAGATGGAAGCCTTTCTTCACAGGATTTCAGGAATGCCTTACAAAAATATTTCCAAAAAACGGTTTCGGATCATGAAATTGATGAAGCATGGAATGCCCTCCTGCTTGATATCCCGGAACCACGGATCCGTTTTCTGGAAAAAATAAAGAATCATTACAGAATATTTTTATTAAGTAATTCCAACGAAATCCATTATCTGAAATACCTTGACACCTTTAAGCGACAGTTTGGCTATCCCGGCTTTGACGCCCTTTTTGAGAAAGCATATTTTTCTTTCCAGATAAAAATGAAGAAACCGGGCCGGGAAATTTTTGATTATGTAATCCGGGAAAGCAGTCTGGTTCCGGGAGAAACCCTTTTCATCGACGACACTTTGCGGCATGTGGAAGGCGCCCGGGCAGCTGGCCTCCAGGCCTGCCATCTTCAGATTCAGAAAGGCGAACAAATCATGGATCTTTTTCAGGCGGAATAATAAAAATACTTGACTTTTGCAACAAAAAATCTTACCTTTGCCGCCCTTTTAACCGGCTTAGGACCCATGAAACTCTCTCAATTCCGCTTTCATTTACCCCCAGAATTAATTGCCAACCACCCATCTAAATTAAGGGATGACGTTCCCATGATGGTACTTGACCGTAAATCGCAAACCATTGACCACGGGTATTTTAGAGATATCCTGAACTATTTTGGCGATGGGGATGTCTTTATCATTAACAACACCAAGGTTTTTCCTGCAAGGCTGTATGGAGAAAAGGAAAAAACCGGGGCCAAGATAGAAGTATTTCTTCTGCGTGAACTGAACCGAGAATCACGGCTGTGGGATGTTCTGGTCGATCCTGCCCGAAAGATCCGTATCGGAAATAAACTTTATTTCGGAGATGATGATTCTTTGGTTGCCGAAGTTATCGACAACACCACTTCCCGTGGAAGAACCATCCGCTTCCTTTTTGACGGACCTTACGAAGAATTTAAAAAGACCATTCAAAGGCTTGGAGAAACACCCCTGCCGAAACTGCACAACCGGGCTGTAACCTCGGAGGATGAAGAGCGTTACCAGACCATCTTTGCCAAACATGAAGGAGCGGTTGCCGCTCCCACGGCCGGACTTCATTTCAGCCGGGAAATCATGAAACGCTTAGAATTGCAGGGTGTAAGTTTCGCGGAGATTACCCTTCATCTGGGGCTGGGAAATTTCAGAACCATCGATGTGGAGGATCTGACCAAACATAAAATGGATTCGGAAGAAATAATCATTGAACCGGAAACTGCAGAAATCGTGAACCGCGCCAAGGCGAACAAGAAAAGAATTGTAGCAGTTGGCACCACTTCCATGAAAGCCATTGAATCATCCGTTTCCATTTCAGGAACACTGAAACCTTATAAGGGCTGGACCAATCGGTTTATTTTCCCGCCTTACGATTTCAGCATTGCCAATGCCATGGTCTCCAATCTTCATTTGCCTCAATCGCCAATGATGATGCTCGTTTCAGCTTTTACCGGATATGATTTGCTTATGAAGGCTTATGAAGTGGCGGTTGAAAAGAAATACAAATTCTTTACGTACGGCAGTCCGATGCTCATCCTTTAAATTTATCTGACTTTTTTGAAAAAAACGGCCATCATCGTTGCCGGAGGTACCGGGACAAGGATGCAGGCCGGGATCCCGAAGCAGTTCATGTTGCTTTCAGGAAAACCGGTACTGATGCACACCCTGAATGCTTTTGCGGCTTATGATGCCGGGATGGTTTTATTGGTCACCCTTCCCCTTTCGTTTATTCAGGACTGGAAAGCCCTTTGCAGGGATTATACTTTCGAAATTCCCCACCGGGTAATTGAAGGGGGGGCCACCCGTTTTCATTCTGTCCGCAATGCCCTTCATCACACCCCCGACGATTCCTGGGTTGCCATCCACGACGGGGTAAGGCCCCTGGTGCAGCCTTCATTAATCCGTTTTTGTTTTGAAGAAGCGCTGGTTTTTGGGAATGCGGTTCCCGTGGTTGCATTAAATGAGTCCCTGAGAACCCTTGAAGACAACTCATCCGGGCCCGAAGATCGTACGAAGTTCCGTTTGGTTCAAACACCACAGGTTTTTCAGGCAGCTTTTATTAAAAAAGCCTATGCCCGGGAATACCAGCCTGAATTTACCGATGATGCAACGGTATATGAATCCCTGTTTGAGAAAATCCACCTTATCGACGGAGATCCAAAAAACATTAAAATCACACATCCCGACGATCTGCTGATTGCTGAAGCGCTTTTCATGGCCATGAAATGATCAGTGCCTGAGTTTTCTCCCTTTCCAGGAATAAGGAAATAAATTCCCCGATATTCCGATCAGTACAACATAAATCAGCTGAAATACCTGCGCAATGAAATAATATCCCAGCAGGTCTTTTTTATCAAAAAAGATTGACATCATACGCACCATGGTGTATTCAACCAGAATTTTCCCCAACCATAACCCAAGTGAAAACACAAGAACAATGGGGTGAAACATTCCGATCAGCATTCCGGTCAAAAGCAGGAAATGTGTTAACCATGTTAAAACAGCCATACTGATTATGCCTTTCTCTTTATAGCCCCTGCTTTTGGAAACCCAGCGCAGCCGCTGGTTCAGAAATCCACCGAATGTAGCCTCTCCTTCCGTAAAAACACTGGCTTTCCGGTCAAACACGAAACCAATTGAATTGGCTCCGTATTGCTTTCGAATCCCGGCAAGCAGAAAAACATCGTCACCCGAGGCTAAATGCCGGTTTCCCTTAAAGCCACCGGCATCAATAAACGCTGACCGGCGGTAGGCAAGATTTGCTCCGTTGCACATAAGCGGAATCCGAAAATAAGTTGCAGCTGCCGTTGTCCCGATGAGTCCCATAAGTTCCAGGGATTGAATTTTCTGAAGAAGGTTTGTTTCATTCTGCAGCGCCACAGGTCCCAGTAACATCTGAAATCTTCCATGGGTATACGCCTTGACCATGGCCGATATCCAGGAAGGTCCGCGACGCGTATCCGCATCGGTTGTAATTACCAGTTCTCCCGTGGCAGCCATTACTGACCGGGAAATGGCTCCTTTCTTCCCGGGTTCATCCAATAGATTGCCCGGGAAGATAATGATGGATACAGGGAATTCCGGATGCTGTTTCATGAATAACTGAACAAGGGAAAGGGTATGATCCTCTGAATTATCATCTGCCACGAGGATCTCCATCTGCTCCTTCGGAAAATCCTGCATCAGCATATCATCCAGACAATTTCTGATGTTCAGAGACTCGTTCCTGACGGGAATGATAACCGAGACCCGTGGAGGTGTTTTATCAAACCTTGATTGGATGGGTGCAATGTGAGACCTCCGGATCCTTGTCAGCCCATAGGTGAAGATGGCCATAATGATGATGTAAGCGCACGAAACCCCTGTAATCACCCATACAAAAATCAGTTCAAAGTCCATCGATACCTGAAATTTTATTGCTTTCTGAAAAACTGTAACCGGAAAACGAAAAAGGCCCCAATCAGCGCGGGCAATCCCAGATTAATCATCCATAACAAGGTGGAAGCGGAAAAAATGCCCAGATTAAACCCTTCGGTTCCCGGAAATTCACGTAACAAATAAAGTCCGAAGAAATAAATCGCCACCGACCCGCGGATCCCGAGTTCGGTGAGTGCGATGGTGGGAATCACAGCCATGATGAAGTATATCAATGAAATCAATATCATGGCATTGAAAAAAGGAATCGGAACTGCAAACAGGCGTAACAACAAATAAAACTGAAGGGAAAAAACAAAGTACCTCGATAAGCTCAATAGTATCACAAAAAGCATCTCCCTGTTATGGAAGAAAGCAAAAACACGGAAATATTTTCTTAATTTCTTCAAGCCATTGCGCAATAATTTTTCCTTTAAGGCTGAAAGAAAGGATACATTAAAAAACAAGCCAAGCAGGAGCAGATCCAATAAAACGACCAGGAAGACGAGTCCGTAAAACACATATCCGCTTGAGTAGGTTATATGCGGAAAATACGCGGGTAAAAAAACCAGAAGGGAGAGGGTCCCGGTAATGACTGTAATCAGTAACTGGCTCATGCTTCCAAGGATGGTTATTAAAATTCCCTCAATATGACTTGCTTTTTTTAGAATAAAAACCCGGCCAAAGTATTCTCCTATGCGATTCGGGGTAAATGAACTGATGCTAACGCCTGTGAGCACTGCCTGAAAAGCGCTGAAAAAACTGATTTTTTCAATTTTACCGATCAGGAATTTCCATTTAAAGGCTTCAAGGCTCCAGTTGACCAGCATCAGAAAAAGGATCAGGATCATCTGGCTTTGGAATCCCGGGCGGAAAATATCTTCCCTGAGGGATTGAATCAATTCGGGAAATCCCGTTTTAAAAAACACCTGTTTATAGATAAATCCGCAGGTAACAAGCAGAATCGTTAATTGGATGAACAGGTTCAGGATTTTCCGTATTTTTGTCTTATTCTTCATCTTTACTGCATGGCCGGCGAAAAAATTATTCTGGGTATTGATCCCGGAACCAACATCATGGGTTATGGAATCATTTCGGCGATGGGTCCCGGGATAAAATGTATCGCTCTTGGCGTGTTAAAATTAAATAAATACGACGATCATCACCTCCGTCTCAAGATAATTTTTGAACATACCCTGTCGCTGATTGAACAATACAAGCCCGATGAACTGGCCATTGAGGCGCCATTTTTTGGCAAGAATGTTCAATCCATGCTTAAACTTGGAAGGGCTCAGGGCGTCGCAATCGCTGCCGCGCTCTATCGTTCACTTCCGGTTTTTGAATATTCTCCCCGTAAAATCAAACAATCCATCACGGGAAAAGGCAGCGCTTCAAAAGAACAGGTTGCCTCGATGCTGCATCATTTGCTTCAGTTGTCAGAAGCCCCTGAATCCTTTGATGCTACAGATGGTCTGGCAGCCGCCGTTTGTCATTATTTTCAAAAAGAAAAACCGGAATCCGGGAAAAAGTTTTCCGGCTGGAAAAGTTTTGTATCCGCAAATCCGGACCGGCTCGTCAGATAAGCCATTCTATCGATGCTGCAAGCATAGTTGGTTAGGGATTACATCAGTTTCTGATACACCATCCACCAGCGGTCGGGAATATCATTCTCACAGGCAGTCTGGTAGTCTTTATAGGAGCAGGGAACCATGTAATGACGTTCATATTTAATCCTTTGCTCAGCCGGCAAAGGGATTTCCATCCACCAGCGATCGGTTTTCTTGCTCTTGAAAAACACAATCTCTTCTTTATGTTCGGTGATCGCAACACGGTATTTCAGATAATCATCTTCGTTCCGGAATGGGAAATCATGCACCCGGTTATAAAAGCCATCTATAAAATACCAGATCATTTGTGCCACAAGATGAGCTGTTTGTCCTCCCTTATCGAGTCTGGGATTCATCTCGTAAAACCCGATAGAGGAAAGTTTGTCACTCAGGCCGGCATAACGCACAATCTGGCAGGCCTCTTCACCATAAAAGCCGTTGGGTGTCGCATTGCCGTTTCCGGGAGCATCAGAATAACGGATGGAAGAAACATCAAAACTCAGAAGGTCGGCATTTCTTACAATGGGTTCCACTTCTTCCAGGTTTTGTCTTACGATTCCCACCCGGTAAGTGTCGAAGAAAAGGTTATTCATCAGCTTTAAGGCGTCCTGATCAACAAAGTAAGTCTGAAATCCAATATTCGCGTAGTTAAACAGGTAATTGGGCTGATGAAGAATAATGCTGCTCAGGTATGACTGGGAGTTGAGATCTTCTTCTGATTTGCCCAGATCGAACATGGGATCAATGGCAACAATATTAATGATTTGTCCGAGGCTCTGATAGGCCTGATAATTCGCAAAGGTAAGATCCTGACTGCCGCCAACAATGACAGGAAGAACATTATTGTTGATCAATTCTGCCACAACGGAAGCAAGGGCAAAATAAGTATCTGCAACGGTAAATCCTTTTTTAATATTTCCAAGGTCGGCGATTTTAAGTGCATGGGGCCCGGGAAACAGGTCATATAAATGTTTACGTATGGCATCGGGCGCCATCCCGCAGCCTTCATTATGAATGGCATTTCTATCATCCCCGACGCCTACAATGGCTAGTTCTGCCTGGGTAAAATCCGGAAAATCATTTGTATCGGAATAAATCCGGATGATATTTCCCAATCGCAGTTCGCTGTTGGCTTTTTCAGCAAAGTGAAATTCCTGCAGATTTATCGGTTCAAAAAAATCAGCAATATCCATGGGATCTTACTTTTTTCGTTTGGATTTGGATTTTGAGGGTTCTGTTTCAGCAATGATTTTTTTACAATCTTCCAGGGTTAAACTTTTCGGGTCTTTCCCTTTGGGAATTTTAAAGTTCTGTTTGCCGGAAGAAATGTAAGCCCCGTATCGTCCGTTCAAAACCTGGATCAGCACGTCATTTTCTTTAAATTCTACTACCAGACGTTGACTTTCCTGTTTTTGTTTTTCAACAATAATTGCAATGGCTCTTTCAAGGTTCACAGATAATGGGTCTTCTGAGGCTGGCAAAGAAACAAACTGTGATTTATATCTGATATATGGGCCAAATCTCCCGGTTGAAACGATCACTTCCTCTGACTCAAGATTGCCAAGGTTTCGTGGAAGCTTGAATAGATCCAGGGCTTCCTGCAAGGAGATGGTGTCGATACGCTGGCCCTTTTTAAGCGCAGCAAACCTGGGTTTTTGCTCATTATCGGTATTCCCCATCTGGGCCATGGGGCCATAGCGGCCTATTTTCACAAAAACATTCTCGCCACTGGCAGGATCTATACCCAGTAATTTCTCACCGCTTACTTTCTTTGTATTTTCAAGCGTTGCTTCCACCTGGGTATGAAAAGGAAAATAGAATTCCTTGATCATTTGGTTCCAGACCAGATTTCCTTCTGCAATTTCATCAAACTCTTCTTCAACCGTTGCAGTAAAATTATACTCAAGAATATTGCTGAAATGCTGCATCAGAAAGCTATTCACCAGGTTACCGATATCCGTTGGAAAAAGTTTTGCTTTTTCATAACCGGTATTTTCGCTTTTCACTTCCTCCGAAATCCTGCCGCTTTTCAAGGTGATTAAATGATAATTGCGTACATATCCTGGTCTGTCCTCTCTCACCACATACTCTCTTTTCTGGATGGTGGAAATGGTCGGAGCATAGGTGGATGGGCGACCGATTCCCAGTTCTTCCAGTTTTTTCACCAGGGTTGCCTCGGTATATCTTGGAGGTTGCTGGCTGTATTTCTCCTGTCCGGTCATCTGGTCAAGATCAAGTTTTTCACCCATCACAAGGGGTGGCAGTATCCCTTCTTTGCCATTGGTCTCTTCTTCATCTGAAGATTCAAAATAGACTTTAAGAAAACCGTCGAATTTAACGACCTCTCCCCTGGCAATAAATTTCTCCCTGGTTTTTGATGTTGAAATGATCACATTCGTTTTTTCCAATTCGGCATCCGCCATCTGGGAGGCAATGGTTCTTTTCCAGATCAACTCGTACAGGCGCTTATGCGTTTTATCCCCTTCAATGGTTTTGTTTGCCATATAGGTAGGCCGGATGGCTTCATGCGCCTCCTGTGCTCCTTTGGTCCTGGTTGTATAATTCCTTGTTTTGACATATTCCGGTCCGAAGGATTCCGTGACCTCTTTTTTTGACATGGCCCGCGCCATGTCGGAAAGATTAACAGAATCGGTCCGCATATAGGTGATTTTTCCCGATTCATACAACTCCTGGGCCACCCGCATGGTGTTGGAAACTGAGAACCCAAGTTTCCGCGATGCTTCCTGCTGCAGGGTAGAAGTTGTAAAAGGAGGTGCGGGTGATTTTTTTGCCGGTTTTGTTTCTATTTCTTCAATCTGGTAGGTTGCATCCGTGCATTTTTCCAGAAAGGACAATGCTTCCTCTTTGGTTGCAAATCGCTTGTTCAGTTCAGCAAGGACATGCGCCCTGGACTTTTCTTTCTGTATGAGAAAATCTCCCATGATACGGTAGGAGGAAATACTTTGAAAATTCTTTATTTCCTCTTCTCGTTCCGCGATCAAACGGACGGCCACTGACTGAACCCTCCCGGCAGAAAGCGAGGGTTTAATTTTTTTCCACAACAAAGGCGAAAGCTCGAATCCGACCAGACGGTCAAGAACCCGCCTTGCCTGCTGGGCATCCACCAGATGCCTGTCAATGCTGCGGGGATTTTCTATCGCCTGCTGAATTGCCTGCTTTGTTATTTCATGGAAAGCAATTCGTTTGGTGTTTTTTTCATCCAATCCGAGCGCTTCCACCAGATGCCAGGCAATTGCTTCTCCTTCCCGGTCCTCATCCGAAGCAAGCCAGATAATCTCAGCGTCTTTCGCAAGTTTTTTCAGATCGGCGACAATTTTCTTTTTATCCGGAGCAACAATGTACCGTGGAATAAATCCACCGGCGATATCCACTCCTAGGTCTTTTTTCGAAAGATCCATCACATGTCCCATGCATGACCGTACCAGAAAATCATTTCCCAGAAATCCTCCAATGGTTTTGGCTTTGGCAGGAGACTCAACAATAACAAGATTCTTATTCATTGATCATTCCTTTATAACAGTATCGAATCCGTTGCAAAAGTAGTACAATAAACATTATACTTACCTTTGTGGCCTATTTTTCATAATTGAACTGTCAAATAAAAAACCCTTCGATTCTTTGGAAAAAAATAAAAAAATATATATTGAAACTTATGGCTGTCAGATGAATTTCTCTGATAGTGAGATTGTTATATCGGTACTCAGAGAGCATGGATATGAACAAACCAAGGAAATAAAATCAGCAGATATCGTTTTTTTAAATACCTGTTCCATCAGGGAAAAAGCTGAACAGCGGGTGAGAAAAAAGCTTCAGAATATCCGATCGCTGAAAAAGAAAAACCCGGACCTGGTGATTGGCCTGCTGGGTTGTATGGCAAACCGTACAATTACTGCGTTGGCGGAAGAGGAGCAACTGCTGGATGTGATTGCCGGTCCTGATTCATATCGCGACCTTCCACGACTGCTCCGGGAAGCGGGAACAGGTCAAAAAGCAATCAATACGATTCTTTCAGCCGACGAAACCTATGCGGATATTAATCCCGTCAGACTGGATTCCGGCGGAGTTTCTGCGTTTATTTCCATCATGAGGGGATGTGAGAATTATTGCGCTTACTGTGTGGTTCCTTCAACCAGAGGAGTGGAGCGCAGCCGTGACAGGGCTTCCATCCTCAGCGAAACAAAAGACCTTTTCCAAAAAGGATACCGGGAAGTAACGCTTCTTGGGCAAAATGTGAATTCCTATCAATGGAATTTCGGGAAGCAGATCGTCCCTTTTCACGAATTGCTCGAAAGCGTGGCCTCCGTGGACTTCGGTATCAGGATTCGTTTTGCAACTTCCCACCCCAAAGATCTTTCAGATCAATTGCTTCTGACGATTGCTGCACACGAAAACATCTGCAAGTCAATCCATCTTCCGGTTCAGTCGGGAAGCAATGCCATGCTTGATTTAATGAACCGGAAATACACCCGGGAACATTATCTGGATCGGATTACAGCCATTCGCCAGCTTATTCCGGATTGTGCCATCTCCACGGATATCATTACCGGTTTTTGCAATGAAACAGAACGGGATCATCAGGACACCCTTTCGCTGATGGAAAAGGTTGGTTATGATTTTTCCTATATGTTTAAATATTCCGAACGGCCCCGGACCCTGGCCGCTGAAACCCTGAAGGACAATGTGCCTTCTGAAGTCAAGGAAAGAAGGTTAAAAGAAGTGATTGCATTGCAGCAAAAATTATCCCATCAGAGCAATGGAAGGGATGTCGGAAAAATATTTGAAATCCTGATCGAAGGGGAATCAAAACGCTCAAAGGCATATTTTTCCGGTAGAAATTCCCAGAACAAAGTTGTAGTATTTCCTAAAACCAGCGACATTCCCGGAAATTATGTAAATGTTAAGATAAGTGGGTTTACCTCGGCAACCTTAACAGGCGAAATTGTCTGACCCCTGGTCTGCCCCGAAAAATTGCTCATTTCCCAAAATAATTGTATTTTTGCCCTCTTAATCCTAGGCTTTTATGAAAAAACCTATTCTCCTGTTAGGCAAATCAACACTTTTTTTTCTTTCCCTTGTTCTTGTTTTCAGCTCCTGTGTTCCGCAGAAAAAAATCAAGTACCTTCAGAAAAAACAAAAGGAAGATACTTCGACCTATTATGCCAACAAGCGTAATGTGGACTATAAAATTCAACCAAAAGACAATCTTTATATCCGGGTTTTCAGTCTGGATGAGAAATCTTTTTTATTCTTTAACAAACAATCGGGGACCAGCTCTTATAATGACTATGCCAATGATGCCTCCATTTATCTGAACAGCTACAGCGTAAATTCAGACGGTTTCATTGACTTTCCCTTATTGGGGAAAATTTTTGTCAAGGATCTGAATGTTGACCAGGTAAAAAGCCTGTTACAACAGCTTATAAATGAATATTTGTCGGAGACCACAGTTGTTGTTAAAATGGTCAATTTTAAATTGACTTTCGTTGGAGAGGTCGCACGGCCGGGAGAATATACCATTTATAAGGATGATATAAATGTTTTCGAAGCATTGTCCATTGCCGGGGATATGACTGAGTTTGCAAACCGGAGCAGGGTAGCTCTGATCCGGCAGACCAAAGGAGGATCCAAGGTTTTTTATCTGGATATGACCAGCGATAAAATTCTGGTATCCGATTATTATTACTTACAGCCCAATGATATTCTTTATGTCATGCCCCTGGGTTATAAAAGATGGGGATTTGGCCCCACTTTCCCTTGGGCAATTGTGCTTACATCCATCTCTACTGCTTTATTGTTGATAAATTACTTTAAAAAATAATTTTCCCGTGAACGAGAATATTCAGGATTTCACCCAGCAACAACAGCAATCTGTTGATTATAAAGTCATTTTATTTAAATTCTACCGTTACTGGTATTTTTTTGCAGTTACGGTATTTATCGCCCTGATTCTTGCTTTTATTTTTAACAAGTATTCCAAACCGGTTTATGAGGTAAAAACAACAGTTCTTGTAAAAGACAAGTCGGAGAATAAAATGAACCCCCAGGATATCATTGGTCTCGGACTTTTCAACAATATGCAAAACCTTCAGAATGAAATCGGGATATTGTCCTCTTATACCCTGACTTACCGTGCGTTGACAAAAATCGGGTTTGAGGTTTCCTATTTTAGTGAGGAAAACTTTATTTCAAAGGAATTGTATAAGGATTCTCCTTTCAAAGTGGTTTTTGACACCGCCTACCCCCAACCAGTTGGGTTATTGTTTAATTTGACCATCCTTTCGAAAGACAAATTCCGGCTTGAGGCAAAGAATGACGAGGTTTCTTTTTATACCTTTTCAAAACGGAAGCCCGTTGAAGGCCGGAAGGTCAATATCAGCATTGATGAAACCTATGATTTCGGAAAGGAAATTCAAGCAGTGGATTTTAAATTCAGGGTGATCTTGAATCCAAATTTTGACATGGAAAAAGATCTTAAAAACAATTATTCCTTCATTTTTAAAAGTTACGAAACCCTGGTTGGAGAATATAAATCTTTCAGTCTTGAACCCATTAATAAAGAAGCGTCCATTATTGAAATCAAGCTCAAAGGTGGCAATGTTGATAAACTGGTAGATTTTCTGAATATCCTCACACAGGAATACCTTGCCAAGGGGCTTGAGAAGAAAAACCTGGTTGCCACACGTACCATTTCATTTATCGACAACGAGTTGCAGGGTATTGCGGATTCATTGTACAGCAATGAAAAAGCACTTCAGGTTTTCCGCACCAACAAGGAAGTTATGAATCTTGATGATGAGGCAAAGCAGGTTTTTGAGAAGATGATGCAGCTGCAGGACGAAAAAGCCATCCTGATCGTGAAATCAAAGTATCTGATCAATATGAAGGAATACATTGAACAGAATCAGAAGCTGGATGAGATCATTGTTCCTGCCTCCATGGGTATTGATAATACGGTATTGAATGATCTTACCATGCAGCTTACTGCTTTGTATACCAAACGGACCGAATTAGCTCAGTACTCCAAAGAAAAAAACCCAAGCCTGCGGACACTTGACCTTCAGATCGGCACCACAAAAAACGCCTTGAATGAGAATATTAAAAGTGCTATTAATTCCAACGACATTGCCATAACGGAGATCAACAACCGTGTTGCCCAGATCACAGGCCGCATTAATAAGTTGCCTGAAACCCAGCGGGTTTTATTCGGCATCGAACGCCGTTTCAAGCTGACCGATGCCATTTATACCTACCTTTTACAAAAAAGATCCGAAGCCCAGATTACCATGGCCGCCAACCTGGCCGATAATGAGGTGGTTGATCCCGCGCGGGGCGACGGGGCTTCGCCGGTCTTTCCGAAAAAAAGCCTGAACTATATCATCGCCTTTATCCTGGGGATCATCCTTCCGATTATATATATCCTCGGGAAAGATTATTTCAATGATAAAATAATGGAACGTGAAGATATTGAAAAGATTACTTCGCTTCCCATCGTGGGTCACGTGATCCATAGTGATCGCCAGGGGAAGGTGGTTGTGATCGATTCTCCGAAATCAACCCTGGCAGAGTCCTTCCGGTCCATCCGGACCAACCTGCAGTATCTGCTTCAGGGCAAGGAAAAACAAACAGTACTGATTACTTCTGATATGGTCAGCGCCGGGAAAACATTCCTGTCCATTAACCTGGCTTCCATTTTTGCTCTTTACGGAAAGAAAACCCTGCTGATGGGATTTGATTTGCGCAAACCTAAAATTTACCAGGATTTTGGTCTTACAAATACAGAAGGTATTAGTTCCTATCTGATCAATAAAAGCACACTCGAGGATATTATTCAATATTCCGGCATTGAAAACCTTGATATCATCATGGCCGGACCGGTCCCTCCAAACCCTGCCGAATTAATTGCATCTGATAAGTGTACCGCAATGTTCAATGCCCTGAAGGAGCGGTACGACTACATCATTATTGACACTCCTCCGGTTGGCCTCGTGACAGATGCATTTCTTTTAATGAAAAATGCGGATGCCAATTTGTTCGTGGTCCGCCAGAATTATACCCATAAAAAAGTATTTTCGACCATTATCCATGATATGGAAAAACGAAACATCCCGAACCTTGCCATCCTGATCAATGACGTTAAACTAAACCGGAATTCTTATGGTTACGGCTATGGTTACGGTTATGGCTATGGTTATGGCTATGGTTATGGTTCAGGATACGGATACGGGTATGGATACGGGTATGGATACGGGTACTATTCTGATGATAAAGAATCTCAGAAGAAGTCAGTCCTGCAGCGTATTTTCGGCAAATCATAAGCGGCGAAGGAAAACATCAACATGGGTGATTTTCAATTGACTCATCTGCGGGAACTGGAAGCAGAATCCATTTATATTTTAAGGGAAGTAGCTGCTCAATTCGAACGACCGGTTTTATTATTTTCAGGAGGGAAAGATTCCATTGTACTCGTCCATCTTTCGATCAAGGCATTTTATCCGGCTTTGATTCCTTTTCCGCTCTTACATATCGACACCGGCCATAATTTTCAGGAAACCCTTGATTTCAGAGATAGGCTGACCAGCCATATTCATGCACGACTGATCGTGGGATCCGTTCAGGAATCAATCGATACCGGCAGGGTGGTTGAAGAAAAGGGTATCAATGCCAGCCGTAATGTGCTGCAAACGGTCACGCTCCTCGACGCCATTGAGAAAAATAAATTTGATGCGGCCATCGGAGGCGCCCGGCGGGACGAAGAAAAGGCCCGGGCCAAGGAACGTTTCTTTTCTCACCGGGATGAATTCGGACAATGGGATCCTAAAAATCAAAGACCCGAGCTTTGGTCTATCTTTAACGGAAAAAAACGGATGGGTGAACATTTCCGTGTTTTCCCCATTTCCAACTGGACGGAGATGGATGTCTGGCAGTATATTCTGATGGAAAACATTGATCTTCCCGACATTTACTTCACCCATGAGCGGGATGTTTTTTTCCGCGATGGAATATGGCTGGCCGCCGCCCCGTTCATGGAAATGAAACCCACAGAAAAAATTGAACATCGCAGGGTCCGTTGCCGCACCGTTGGAGACATTTCCTGCACCGGCCTGACGCTTTCTGCAGCCGATAACCTTGAAGAAATAATCCAGGAAATTGCAGCCACCCGTATTACAGAAAGAGGCGGCCGTTATGATGACAAACGCTCGGAAGCCGCAATGGAAGACCGAAAAAAGGAAGGATATTTTTAATGGACAAGGCATTTTCAAGTAAAGCATACCTGGGGATGGAACTCCTCCGCTTCACGACGGCAGGAAGCGTGGATGACGGAAAAAGCACGCTTATAGGCCGTTTGCTTTATGACAGCAAATCTATTTTTGAAGATCAGCTGGACGCGGTGAAACGGGCCAGTATTCAAAAAGGCAGCGAACACCTGAACCTTGCCCTTTTTACAGATGGTTTGCGCGCCGAAAGGGAACAGGGAATTACCATTGATGTAGCCTACCGGTATTTCGCCACTCCGAAACGCAAATTTATCATTGCCGACACCCCGGGGCATATTCAATATACCCGCAACATGGTCACCGGCGCTTCTACCGCAAATGCCGCGATCGTTCTGATCGACGCACGCAACGGGGTCACGGAACAAACCCATCGCCATGTTTTCATTGCTTCCCTGCTCAGGATTCCGCATATTATAGTTTGTATCAATAAAATGGACCTGATGGATTATCGTCAGGACGTTTTTGAAGCCATTAAAAACGAATTTCAGCAGTTTGCATCCCATTTATTTCCCGATCAGGATCTGCGGTTTATTCCCATCAGCGCACTTAAAGGGGATAATGTGGTGGAGCCATCACGGAACATGGAATGGTTTGCGGAAGGAACTTTACTTCAGGTTCTTGAAACCATCCCGATCAGCCAGGACCATGATCTGGTTCATCCCCGTTTCCCGGTTCAGTATGTGATACGGCCAGAATCAGATGCCCATCATGATTACCGGGGATATGCAGGAAGAATAGCCGGGGGATTTTTTCATCCGGGCGATCCCGTGATGATTTTCCCTTCGCATTTCCAAACTGAAATTCAGTCGGTCGACACTTATAATACCTCCGTTGAAAAAGCATTTCCTCCCATGTCGGTCACCCTTACCTTAAAAGACGATTTTGACATCAGCCGGGGAGATATGATTACCGGAACCGAAGATATTCCTAATGAAAGCAGCGAAATAACCGTTATGATTTGCTGGATGAATCCCAAACCCATGCAGGTGAATTCACGGTACCTTCTAAAACACACTACCCGTGATGTCCGCTGTTTAATCCGCGGGATTGATTATGTTCTGGACATCAATAATCTGGAAAAAAAACAGGGAAGAAAGACTGTAGATATGAATGAAATAGCCTGCGTTCAGTTGCATACAACCCAATCTGTTTTTTCCGATTCCTATCGCTTAAACCGTATTACCGGTAGTCTGATCCTGATCGATGAAGCAACTTATGAAACCTTGGGCGCGGGGATGATCCTCTGAAATACCAGGTGTTTTTACAATAAATCAGGTAAAAATCAGTTCTTTGATAAACCATCCCAATCAAAAATCATTGAAAAATCAATACATGAGACTTCCTATCCGCCTGTATGTTTCTTTACTGTTCCTCAGCGTGCTGAACACCCTGAATGCCCAGCAAATTCCCATTGGCCAATGGAGAGATGAACTTCCCTACACCCTTTGCAATTCGGTTTCCGAAGCGCCGGATCGCATTTATTGTTCTACGCCTTATGCCATTTTTTATATCAGCAAGGAAGATAACAGCGTGGTCAGGACTACCAAAATCAATGGACTTTCCGACATCGGCATCAGCTGCATTAAATATAACAAGGATTACAATACCCTCGTGATTGCTTACAGCAACGCCAACATTGATCTTTTAAAGGATAATGTTATCATTAACATTTCCGACATTAAGCGAAAAACAATCCTTGGGAATAAAACCATTCATTCCATTTATTTTATTGGCAAGTACGCCTACCTTTCCTGCGGCTTCGGAATTGTCGTCCTGGATATCGACAAAGAAGAGATTCGTGACACCTACCTTATCGGGCAAGACGGCAGCCAGATTAATGTGCTGGGGCTTGTTAAAGACGACCAGGACAGTCTTTTTGCAGCCTCCGATCACGGATTGTACAAGGCTTCTTTTAAAAATCCAAATCTTGTCAATTTTGCAAACTGGCATAAAGATCTTCGCATTGATACCAATGCTGAGTATAGCAGCATCACGTATTTTTCAAATAAAATTGTCGTAAATAAAAGAAACCGGGTCGTTCCTGATATCATACGCGATACACTATACACTTATGGTAGCGGAAGCTGGAGCAAATGGCCACAATCCCCTTTCGATCCCGTGATGAAAATTGAATCAAATTCCAAATATTTACTGGTTTCCTATCGCTATTATATCAAGGTTTATGATCCTTCTTTCAAGGATCTGGTGCAGATCGGGAATTATTACCCCGGAACGCCTTTTCCCCTCGATGCCATTGCCGACAAAGATGATATTGCCTGGATAGGCGATACCTATTCGGGGCTGATATCTTTTGATCTCAAGCAATATCTCATTAATCATTATAATTTAAGCGGCCCATTGACAGATAAGGCTTTCAGCATGACCTGCAAAGGTAATGACCTCTATATCTCCCCGGGGGGCAGGGACGCATCTTATGTGCCCTTATACTTTCAGCCTCAGATTTATCAGTTTGATAATACCAACTGGAAAAACTATACAGGCTATACAAACCCGCCCCTTTCTGTTTGCCATGATGTGGTGATTGTAGCAGTGGACCCTTACGACAGCAAAAGATTTTTCGCGGGAACATGGGGAAAGGGCTTGCTGGAATTTTATAACGGGGAAACGGTAAACCGGTTTGTGGAAAGCAATAGCACTTTGCGTCACCATTCAGCTTCCGACACCTCGGATATCAGGGTGGGGGGCGTTTCTTTTGACCGGGACGGAAATCTTTGGGTGGTGACATCTCATACCAATAGCTGCCTTTCTTTGAAGAAGGGGAATAACTGGTACGGATTTACCATTCCCATCATTCAGGAAAGCAACCTCGGAACCTTATTGGTAGATCGAAACAATCAGGTCTGGGTGACCATGTATTACGGGAATATGAACCCCTATTCGCTTTTTGTTTTTACCGACAATGGAACTCCCGATAACCAGAATGATGATCAGGCAAAAAAACTTAACTCCACTCCGGGAAACGGCAACCTTCCGGGAACTACCGTATATTGCATGGCCGAAGATTTAAATGGAGAGATCTGGATTGGAACGGAAAAAGGAATCGGGGTGTTCTACTCCCCGGAAAATGTTTTTGTTCCGGGCCAGAATTTTGATGCCCAGCGTATCCTTGTTGAACAGGATGGATATGTTCAATATTTATTGGAAAATGAAGTTGCTACGGCAATTGCGATTGACGGAGCAAACCGGAAGTGGATTGGTACCGACCGGGGTGGCGTTTTCCTGTTTTCGGAAGATGGCACCAAACAAATCTATCATTTTACAGAAAGCAACAGCCCCTTGTTATCCAACCGCATCACCTCCATTGCAATCAACAATCTTTCCGGAGAGGTTTTCTTTGGCACGGATAAAGGAGTTATTTCTTTTAAAAGCACGGCCACCGAAGGAGGTGAAACCAATGGAAATGTTTATGCCTATCCCAACCCCGTCAGGGAAGGATATGAAGGCGTCATCGCCATTAAAGGACTGGTCACCAACGCCCAGGTTAAAATTACCGACATTAACGGACAACTGGTTTTCGCCACCATTGCAGAAGGAGGACAAGCGATCTGGGATGGCAAAAATTTTAACGGGAACCGTGCTAAAACGGGTGTTTATATGGTATTTGCAAGCGACAGCAACGGGAAAGAAAAAGTTGTTACAAAAATTTTAATCATCAATTAACCGATTTTCTCCGCAGATGGGCTCTCAATTAAAACAACATATTAAAAACTTCTTAAAATTCCATTTTTATATTTTAAAGGTCCGGAATAAGTTTTCTCCGGCCGTTCAGGTTTCCCAGCGTCAGCTTTTTCATTATTATCAGGATTGTGCAAAGGCAGGTAAATTAATTCCCATCCACGATACCGGATTCAGCAATTTTACGCAGTTTGAAGAGGACGGGATCCTGCTTTTTCTGTTTGCAACCCTGGGATCCACCAATAAAACATTCATTGAAATAGGATCCGACGATGGAGTCAACAGCAACAGTGCCAACCTGGTCCTGAACTTCGGATGGTACGGGCTTTTTATCGACGGAGATGCTGCGTCGGTCAGGAGGGGCCGGCATTTCTATAAAAAATATCCTACAAATTGGGCTTATCATCCTAAATTTCTCTGTGCAAAACTGACTCGGGAAAATGTTAACACTTTAATCACCGATGCCGGGTTTACCGGAGAAATTGATTTTTTATCCATCGATATCGATGGAAATGATTACTGGATCTGGGATGCGCTGAACGTCGTCAACCCCAGGGTTGTGATGATTGAAACCCATGTGGAGTTTGGATACCATAATATTATCGTTCCTTACGACCCAGCTTATTATTTTCCGGGTAAACACCCCGTTTACCACGGCGCCTCACCGGTAGCCATGAATAATTTAGCAAAACGCAAAGGATACCGGTTGGTCGGAGCCAACAGTTACGGATTCAATGCCATTTTTGTCAGAAATGACATTGGGCAGGATCTTCTGCCGGAAGTATCTGTTGAATCTATCCTGCAACATCCCTCTGCGATAGAAAGTTTCGGCCTCTTTGATGAAATCAAAGATTGGGCCTATGAAAACGCTTAGCTTTCTCTCCCATGCTACATAAGACACGGGGCATTGTCCTGCATTCGGTCCGATATTCGGAAACCAGTGTCATTGTAAAAATCTATACCGAGCTTTTCGGATTACAATCCTATCTTTTTAAGGGAATACGGAGTAAGAAATCCAAAACCCGGCCTGCCTTATTGCAACCGCTTACCCTTCTGGCCATGGAGGTATATCATAAGCAAAAAAATAATATTCAGTCCGCGAAAGAAATTCTTATTGCCTATCCCTACCAGCACATTCCCTTCGATATCCGTAAAAGTTCCATCGCGCTTTTTATGAATGAGTTGGTTTATAAATCCATACGGGAAGAGGAATCCAACCCATTGCTTTTCCGTTTTCTTTGGCAAACCTTGCTTCAGCTGGATACGCTTGAAGAAAATATAGGGTCATTTCACCTTATTTTCGCAATGCTTCTGACCAGGCATCTCGGAATTTTTCCCCAGGATAATTTCTCCGATGAAAACAATATCTTCCACCTCAGAGATGGTAATTTTCAGGCAGGAATTCCACAACATCCCTATTTTCTGGATCCACAAAAAAGCCAATCCTTCTATTTATTGCTTTCCACACCCCTGGAACTTTCGGGTAACATTTCTTTTAATCAGGACACCCGGAGTATATTGCTTGAAGCAATAAACACTTATTATCAATTTCATCTTCCGGGCTTCAAGGGACTGCAGTCACATCATGTTCTCCACAGTGTTTTGTCTTAATTCCTTATCTTTGCCGGAAATTCAGTGAATTATGAGCCTAATATTAAGTGAGCAGGAGGGTATCCGCAGAAATTCATTGTCGGAACTCGTCAAACTTGGAATTAATCCATTTCCTCCTGAAACTTTTCCCATAAATGCAACATCCCATGAAATAAAATCAACTTTCCCGGATGACAACAAGCTTTTTCAGGACATCCAAATTGCCGGAAGAATCATGAGCCGCAGGATCATGGGAGCTGCTTCTTTTGTGGAAATACAGGACGCTGCCGGAAGAATTCAATTGTATGTAAAACGGGATGATATTTGTCCCGGTGAAGATAAAACGCTTTATAATACTGTTTTCAAGAAGTTACTCGACATCGGCGATATCATCGGGGTAAGTGGCTATGTTTTCATTACCCAGATGGGAGAGATCACCATTCATGTCAAATCCCTGAAATTGCTCTGCAAATCCTTACGTCCCCTGCCCATTGTCAAGGAAACGGATGGCATTCTCTATGATGCATTTACAGATCCTGAACTGCGTTACCGTCAGCGATATGTCGATTTGATCGTTAACCCTCATGTACGGGATGTATTTGTGAAACGCAGCGCCCTGATTAATTCCATGCGGGGATTCCTGAATTCAAAAAGTTATCTTGAAGTTGAAACGCCCATACTCCAGCCTTTATATGGGGGAGCTGCTGCCCGTCCTTTCAAGACCCATCATAATAGTCTTGATATGACCCTGTACCTCCGAATTGCGAATGAATTGTATCTTAAACGTTTGATTGTCGGAGGATTTGACGGAGTTTATGAATTTTCGAAAGACTTCAGAAATGAAGGCATGGATCGCTTTCACAATCCTGAATTCACTCAAATGGAGTTGTATGTGGCTTATAAGGATTATGAATGGATGATGGAGCTGGTAGAGGAAATGGTTGAAAAAATTGCTCTTGACCTGCATGGCCGGACTGAAATTAAGGTCGGGGATCATCTGATCGATTTCAAACGCCCCTGGAAAAGGTTTTCCATGTATGAAGTCATTAAACATTTTACCGGTATTGATATTGAAGGAAAGACAGAAGAAGAACTTACCAATATTGCAATGCAAATCAAGGTCCCCATTGATCCCACCATGGCAAAAGGAAAAATCATTGACCAGATTTTCGGGGAAAAATGTGAGCCATTTCTTACTCAGCCAACATTTATAACAGATTATCCGATAGAGATGTCGCCCCTTGCCAAAAAACACCGGAGCAAGGAAGGACTGGTAGAGCGTTTCGAAGCCATTTGCAACGGGAAGGAATTATGCAATGCTTTTTCGGAATTGAACGATCCCATTGATCAGCGGGAAAGGTTTGAATCCCAGCTTGAACTCGGGAAAAGAGGAGATGATGAATCCATGGTTCTCGATGATGATTTCCTCAGGTCCCTTGAATTTGGGATGCCTCCTACGGCAGGACTAGGCATAGGGATTGACCGCCTCACCATGATCATGACCAATGCAGCATCCATCCAGGACGTGCTTTTCTTTCCTCAGATGCGCCCGGAAAGAAAATCTAACGAATAAGAACCATTTTCCGGCTCAGCGACAGTTTTTCGCTGGTAATCCTCAGGAAATAAATTCCGCCGGGCAATAATACGCCTTTGTCATTATCCCCCTTCCATTCCAATGATCCCGGTGATACCGGTGTCCCGATTTTCAGGGTTCGTATCCGTTTTCCGCTCCAGTCAAAAATTTCCATCCTCAATTGGGCAAAATTATTGATGCGGTAAGAAATTGTTGTTTTTTCCGTAAAGGGATTCGGATGATTGCAAACAGAAAGTTCATTTCCCTGAATATCCCGTTCACTACTGATCAGATCGGCATTCACCATGATGATTACTTTGTGTGTGTCAAGGGCACTTACAATTTTCATGGAGTCGTTAAGGTATCCCTGAAAGAAATTTTTACCGGTAACCGGGGCATGCAAAGTCAGTTGCACTGAATCTCCGCTATCCACAATATGTGGAAGGGTTACAACCGGCCAGGGGTCTATCCACCAGAAAGTTCCGCTTGGCTGTATATCGGCTATGGTTTTAGGAGCAGCGGTTAAATTATGAATTACAACATTCTTGCCATTAAAGGCTTCTTCGGGCGTATTGAACCAGACCGTATCCGGAACAGCCGTAATATCAGTATAAACCGTATTAAAAGTAAAGGGATCACCGGGGCCGATCAGGGGGCAGGTTTCCCGACGGCCTGAAGCATCGGCCGCGAACAGATAATACCGGATTGTGCTTCCTCCCGGCTGTTTGGGGATGACCCCCGTAACATGATTTCCGCTTGTGTTTTGCATGGGCAGAATATGATACGGTCCATTCGAAACTTTATAATAAATAAGCACCGAATCCATTTTAATGGGCTGATGGCTGTATGCAACAATCTCCGCATCAATGATATAATCCTGTTCACTGGGATGATCGCCCCATAAGGGAAGATGTTTGATATATAATGAACCGATGTCAGCCAAGCCCATCACACGGCAATGCAGGGCATCGGTGCTGGCCCAGGACGCTGAGGAAAGGGCTGTAAATCCATAAACCTCATATCCCGGCATGGCCGCCTGGTAGGCTGCCTTTGCACTGTCATCCCAGGTTGAATTCTTAAACGGGACCAGCACTTTATGGTTAAGGATCACCGAATTGGTATAGGGTTGATCATTGGGAGTCATCACACGGAAAACCTTGTAAGGATAACCATAAGGGCATATCTGGGTGGTCCAGAAAGCGGCAGCCGCTTCAATCTGGGAATACTGCGAATGGGAAGGAAGTACTTTCCGGATAAGAATCTTATCCTCGGCAAGAAACTTCCCCCAGCAATCGATATGGTCAATATAGGTTCCATTGGGATCCGGTCTCACCTGGTATGAATCTATGCCAAGGTAATCCTGTACTTTCTGAGCAATCTGGATATGAGAAAGGCCGGGATTTTCTTCCCAGACCAGTTCCGTGGAAGCCGCGGTTCCCAACCCATCGCACATGTAATTTCCTCCGGTATGGATTACATTCATCCCGAACCAACGGATACCCAACATTCCGGCTACGGTTTTCGGAACTTCATCATCCTTGGGACGGGGTCTGTTATAAGGAAAATCAACGATGCCAATGCTGTCGGTCTGATAGGCGGCAAACCATGGGCCATAATCCCGCGTCCAGTACGAGTTCAGGGGCGCGATAAGAAAATTGCAATGGCTGGTATCGATCCCATTGGTTAAATATTTCTGAATAACTTCTGTTTTTTTGGAGTTATTCTCTACCAGGGTGGTGACGGTCACGCTTTTGGCCATTTCTTTGATCAGGTCAAAAGGAATTCCAAAATAGCTCGACCCTGAAGATGCATCGGTAACGTACGCCACCACAACGCCTTGCATGCGATTATATTCCGCGATATTTCGTGGCTGTCCGGCGGGGGGTGAAGTCTCAACAAATCCCCTGCCGATTTCATGGATCCGGAGCATTTCATCAGGAGTCATCCCATGGGTAAGTCTTCCCGGCGTATCGCTGTTCACCTCCTGTGCGGAAGTAAAAAAATGAATCATTAAAAAAAATGAAAGAAAAAGTAATCCTTGTTTCATAGATGCCACTGTATTGATTTTTGAGAAATTAACGCAGTAAAGTAACGGATTTTCCCGCCAATAATCTTATTTTTGTGGAAATTCTTTGTTTCATGAACAGCAAAGTCCGGGTCGCCAGGCTTTCCATATTGTCCAATTCTTTTTTAATTCTTTTAAAACTCCTGGCAGGTGTTTTTTCAGGATCTGTAAGTATTATTTCTGAAGCCATCCACTCATTTATGGATCTCCTTGCAGCTGTCATTGCTTTTTTTTCCGTCCGCATTTCGGACACTCCTGCCGATGAACAGCATCCATATGGACATGGGAAGTTTGAAAACATTTCAGGAGTCGTGGAAGCCCTTCTCATATTCATAGCGGCTTTCTGGATAATTTATGAAGCGGTCAAAAAGATAATCCAGCCTTCCGAGGTGGAGGATGTCGGTATCGGATTGGGATTTGGCGTTATGATTATTTCCGCGGTCGTCAATATTATTGTTTCGAAAAAACTTTACCGGGTGGCGAAAAAAACTGAATCCGTGGCACTTGAAGCCGACGCCCTGCATTTGAAAACCGATGTGATCACCTCGCTCGGGGTTGCAATTGGACTGGCACTGATCTATATTACAGGGATTCATCTGCTGGATCCCATCATTGCAATTTTAGTGGCTTTGCTGATCCTGAAAGAATCATACGATCTTTTTTCAAAAGCATTTTCTCCTTTATTGGATACTGCGTTGCCTTCGGAGGAAATTGACAGCATAAAGTCCATTCTTCAGCAATATTGCTCTGAAAACATGTCCTACCATAATCTTCGTACGAGAAAAGCCGGAAATTATAAATACATTGATTTTCATCTGAACCTGGATGAGGATCTGACCGTTAAAGAAGCACATTCCATTTGCGACAGGATCGAAAATGAAATTAAACGGGCTGTTTCAAAAGCAGAAATCACCATACATGTAGAAAATTTTTAACTTTTTTTTTCGTTATATATTTTAATCCATAAAATCCATTTCATGATTTTAAATCATTTGAAACACAAGCTTTTTTTTCTGTTCCTTTTACCCCTTACTCTTTTTTCCCAGACCATCATACGTCCGGATTCCCTTCTTAATAAAAATTTTGTTGAAGACGATCCGGTCGTTTACATGCTTGATAGTTTGGTAAGCCTGAAAATTTTTAAAGACGGGGCATTTCCGAATGCAAATCAAAGTCAGAGCTGGAGTACCTTTTCAGATACAGAAATCCCGGTTTTTTCAGATTCGGTTTATCTGGAAAGAATCGCTCAGATGAACGATCAGTCCCCTTTTGAATTCGTTTATAATTCAGAAGTTAAAAAATTCATTGAACTGTATGCAAATAGAAAAAGGAAACTCACGGCAAGACTTTTAGGGCTATCACAAATCTATTTCCCGCTGTTTGAAGAGCAACTTGATAAGTATAATATGCCTCTGGAACTTAAATATCTTGCCGTTATTGAATCCGCTTTAAATCCAACGGCCAATTCCAGGGCCGGCGCAAAAGGCTTATGGCAGTTTATGTATGGTACGGGGAAGGTTTACGGACTTAAGGTAAGTTCATATGTTGACGATCGTTTTGATCCTTATAAAGCAACCCAGGCGGCATGCGAACACCTGAGCGACCTTTATGATATTTACGGAAACTGGTCTCTTGCCCTGGCGGCTTATAACTCAGGAGCCGGAAATGTAAATAAAGCCATCCGTCGTTCCGGCGGTATGAAAAATTTCTGGGCAATACAAAATTACCTTCCACGGGAAACCCGTTCCTACGTTCCGGCTTTCATTGCAGCAAGCTATGTACTGACCTATGCAAATGAACATAAAATCAGCCCGGTTGACCCGGGAATTTTATATTACGAAGTTGATACGGTTACGGTCAGAAACCCGCTTACCTTCGATCAGATCTCTGAGATGTTAAATATTCCACTGGATGAGGTTGCGTTTTTAAACCCCTCCTTTAAACAAGGCGTAATTCCTGCTTCCGGAGATTTCACCTTCAAACTCCGGTTGAGGAAAAAAAATATTGGCGATTTCATCAACAATGAAACCGCTTTATATGCCTACAAAACTAAAAAAGGACTCGAACGCGATTCCATGATGGCCCTGATTAATGGAAGTTACCGCGAAACCGAACTTCATGCCGTGAAAAGCGGAGAATCGCTGGGCAGCATCGCCAGACGATATGATATGACGGTTTCAGAATTAAAATCCCTGAATAACCTGCATAAGAACTATGTGAAATCCAGGCAAAAACTATTGGTGTACACCAAATCGTCCAAGAGAAAGACAACCGAATCCTCTTCCACCGCTGCCATGAACGCTCAGGCATCAAAAAAAGAATCATCCGGTAGTTCCTCTTCCTCCTCCAGGGAAAATACCAACGTGGTTCATGTGGTGAAAAACGGGGAGAGTCTTGGGGTCATTGCTCAAAAATATAACTGCAGTATCGATGAAATTAAGAAATGGAACGACCTCGAGAGCAATAAAATCCTGATCGGGCAAAAACTTAAAATAGGTTCATCTGAACAAGATGAATCGGAAGGGAGGACGACCGCGAGCAATAAAAAAACTTCAAGAACTTCTTCCGGAAGCACTCAGAAATTCAGGTATTACACCATACTCTCAGGAGATAACCTTTGGGATATTGCGGATAAATTTGACATTACCGTTTCCCAGATCAAAGCCCTAAACGACATTAAAAACTACAACCGTCTCAGGCCCGGGCAAAAAATTAAAATTCCTCAATAGCGTAAATTTTAATTTTGAAATTAAAAATTCCTTACCTTTGACCACTTGGTTAAATTTTTTGGTTAATCCAAATGGTAAAGAACCCCCTGAGTACAGAAGAAAAAATTCTGGAAGCGGCGAAAAAAGTGTTTCACCGAAAAGGTTTTGAAGGTGCGCGGATGCAGGAAATTGCCGACGAAGCAGGTATGAATAAAGCGCTTCTTCATTATTACTTCCGTAGCAAGGCCAAATTATTTCAGGCAGTATTTGAAGCGGCATTTTCGGGAATAATGGGCAATGCAAAAGAAATTTTTTTCTCTGATAAGCCCCTGAATGAAAAAATATGCGCTTTCCTGACTGAATATATCAGCGTTATCAGCGAAAATTCTTATATCCCATGGTTTATTTTAAATGGAATGTATGAACGCCCTGAACAATTAAAAACCATTTTTGATAAAGCCAGTATGAATCCTTTTTTGCTCATGGAACACCTGAAAGAGCAAATCCGGCAAGAATACAATGCGGAGGTCAATCCTTTGCATATCTGGCTGAATATTCTCTCGATGAGTGTTTTTCCTGTGGTTGCGAAACCATTTTTAATGGAGGTTTTTAAACTGACGGAAGCACAATACCTTCAGATTCTGGAAGAGCGAAAAACAGTGGTCCCCTGCTTTGTAACTTCTGCATTAAAAGCATATGAAAAACTTGATTGATTACCGGCTTAACCGATTCCTGATGGTCATTCCATCTGTAATGCTTGGTTTTTTACTTCAGGGCCAGGACACCATCACCCTTGATTTCTGTTATAGCCAGGTTCAAAAAACCTATCCCTTGTCGCGGCAGTCAGATCTGATAGCCAATTCAAGTTCACTCAAATATAAAAACCTGAATAAAAATTATCTCCCTTCTGTCAATGTCAATGGGAGCGCTTCCTGGCAGAATGAAGTGACCAAGGTAAGCATTGACCTTCCGGCCGGCTTCCCTGCGATCCAGGGCCCGAGCATTCCGAAAGACCAGTATAAATTAACGCTTGATATCAATGAATCCATCTACGACGGCAATGTTACAAGCTATCAGAAGCGACTCGAAAAATTCAACCTGAATGCCGATCAGAAAAATGTGGATGCAAGCCTTTATTTGCTGAAAGATCAGGTGAACCAGTATTATTTTAATATTTTACTTACCCATGAAAGCGTTTCTCTTCTGCAGGAAACCCATAAACAACTTGAATCAAAGCTGAACGAAGTGGAATCAGCGGTAAGAAATGGAGCCCTCCTTAAAATGAATGCCGACCTGATCCGGGCAGAGTTAATCAAGCTGGAGCAGAACATCTATGAATTATCCATGGATCGTTTGTCCAATATCCGTATGCTTTCAGAGCTTATTTCCGCCACACTTGATGAAAATGCAGTATTTCAGATACCCGCTATTACACTTCCCGGCCTGAATTATGAAAATAAACGCATTGAATATGAGATTTACGGCATACAAATGGACCGGGTGAGCCTTTTAAAAAATATGGTCACCACAAAGTGGAATCCCAGGTTCTGGGCTTTCGGACAAATTGGATTCGGAAGACCGGGCTACAACTTCCTGTCAACCGATATTGCGCCCATGGCCATGATTGGAGCCAGACTGACCTGGAATCCATGGAACTGGAATGCCAACAGAAATGAAAAAAAAATTTATGACATTCAGGGTGATATGATTAAAAACCAACAGGAAACCTTTGATAAAAACCTCAGGGTTTCCACTCAGAAAAACATCACCGATATCGCAAAATTAACCGACTTGCTTAAAAAAGATCAGGAACTTGTCAACCTTCGGGCGGATATTACTTTAACCGCTTCTTCACAGTTATCGAACGGGGTTATTACCTCCAGTGATTATATTCTGCGCGTCAACGATGAAACCCATGCGCGATTGGGCATGGAAATACATAAAATCCAGCTGATCAAGGCAAAGATCAGTTATTTGTTCCAGATTGGTAAATTGTAATTTTATTGTAATATCCCAACCCATGAGACGATATTTTCTTGGAATTTTAGCAGGTTTTGTCCTCACCTCCTGCAGCAGCGATAAAAACAAACCGGATGCTTATGGCTCCTTTGAAGCCACTGAGGTCACAATTTCATCCCTTGCAAACGGAAGGATCCTTGAATTTAATGTAGCGGAAGGACAAATTCTGGAAGCAGGTCAAAAGGTTGGATTTGTGGACACAACCGATCTTCATCTTAAAAAACTTCAGGCAGTGGAACAGAAAAACGCCACTGGCTCCAGAAAGAATGACCTGGAAGCACAAATTGCCGTTCAGGAACAAAACAGGGAAAATATCCTGATAGAAAAAAGACGGGTGGAAAAACTGTTAAAAGACGGAGCAGCCACTCAAAAACAAATGGATGATCTCAATGCCAGTCTGAATATGATCGATAAGCAGGTCGTTTCCATTAAAACACAGTACCGGGGTATCGAAGACCAGATTGCTTCCATTGAACAACAGGTTGAACAGATCAGGGAATCCATCCGGAATGCCTGTATTGTGAATCCCATCCGGGGAACTGTTTTAACAAAATATGCTGAAAACGAGGAAGTAACTACTTATGGTAAGCCCTTGTATAAAATTGCGGACCTGCGTGAAATGCAACTCCGTGTTTATGTTACCGGAGCCCAGTTGCCCCACATTAACATAGGGGAGAAAGTCGAAGTCCGTTTTGATAAAAATGAAACATCCTATTCCAAAACATCCGGCCTCATCAGCTGGATATCCCAAACTGCAGAATTTACTCCCAAAACCATCCAGACGAAAGAAGAACGGGTAAATCTGGTATATGCAGTCAAAGTGCGTGTACCCAATGATGGCAGCCTGAAAATCGGCATGCCCGGAGAAATCGTATTAACCAAATCTATAACCCCATGAAAAAAATCACAACGAATTTACTTTTAGTGCTGGTATTAATCCTCTGGTCCGGCATCAACGCTTTCAGTCAGGTCCACAAAGCGGATGATATTATCGGTACATGGCTGAATGAAGAAGCTACCGGGAAAATACAGATATACAAGGAAAATGGAAAGTATTTCGGGAAACTGGTCTGGCTGAAAGAACCCAATGATAAAGTGACGGGTTTGTCACGCACGGATAAAGAAAATCCCGAACCAAGACTCAGAACAGTTCCCTTAATCGGCCTGGTTAATCTTAAGAATTTTAATTTTGACGGGAAGGATGAATGGGAAGATGGAACCATTTACGATCCGAAAAACGGAAAAACATACAAATGTTATATCCGTTTTGAATACGCCACCCGGTTGAAAATCAGGGGCTATATCGGATTTTCTTTACTGGGCCGTAACACTTATTGGTCAAAAACCACCCCACCGTAAACCGGTCATGCGTTCCGTATCTGTAAGCAATATTTATAAAAAGTATGGCGAAACCATCGCCCTCAGCGACATTTCTTTCGATGTTGAGAAGGGTGAACTATTCGGATTCATCGGATCTGACGGGGCGGGAAAAACCACCTTGTTCCGCATCCTTACTTCCCTGATTCTTCCGGATATGGGCACTGCAACCGTCGAGGGATATGATATCGTCAGGGATTATAAACAGATACGGAACATCCTGGGTTATATGCCCGGAAAATTTTCGCTTTACCAGGACCTCAGCGTGGAAGAAAACCTGAATTTCTTTGCCACGATCTTTGGTACGAGCATCCGGGAAAATTATGATCTGATTAAAGACATTTATATACAGATTGAATCGTTTAAAAAAAGAAAAGCCGGCAAACTATCGGGCGGAATGAAACAGAAACTTGCTCTTTCCTGTGCCCTGATTCATAAACCGGTTGTTCTTTTTCTGGATGAACCCACCACCGGAGTAGATGCCGTTTCGAGAAGGGAATTCTGGGAAATGCTTCAGCGGCTTAAAAAAACAGGCATCACCATTATTGTTTCGACGCCATACATGGACGAGGCCGGCCTTTGTGACCGGATCGCACTGATACAGGAAGGAAAAATAATGAAAATCAACACCCCGGAGCAGGTGGTGAGCGCTTATCCCCATGGTTTGTTATCCATCCGGGCCGGAGACACTTATCGCTTACTGAATGATCTTAAAAATTACCCGGGAATTCATTCAGTTCATGCTTTCGGACAATCGGCCCATTTATCATATACACCCGGAGCCTTGAATATACCTGAAATGGAATCGTTTTTGACCGGGAAAAATCATGAGGAAATAAAAATACAGGAGATCAGTCCCAACATTGAAGATTGTTTTATTGATCTGATGCAAACGGAACGATAATGGCTGAAGAACAGGAAAATATGATCGTTGTCAAAGACCTGGTTAAAAAATTCGGTTCTTTCATTGCCAATGATCACCTGACTTTCAATGTCAAAAAAGGAGAGATTTTTGGTTTCCTGGGCGCGAACGGAGCAGGAAAAACAACGGCCATCAAAATCCTTTGCGGACTATGGTACCCAACTTCAGGATCTTTAAATGTTGCCGGTTTCGACATTTATACCCAGAGGGAGAAGGTAAAACGGAACATCGGATATATGAGCCAGAAGTTTTCACTCTATGACGACCTCACGGTGTATGAAAACATTCGCTTTTACGGGGGAATCTATGGCCTGAGAAAAAAGGACATTGATGAACGGGCGGATCGCCTGATGCGCCGGCTTGAACTTTCCGAAGCCAGAAACAAACTGATCCGGGATCTTCCTTTGGGATGGAAGCAGAAACTGGCTTTTTCGGTAGCCATCCTGCATGACCCGAAAATTGTTTTTCTCGATGAACCCACCGGCGGAGTGGATCCCATTACGCGCCGTCAATTCTGGAACATGATTTATGAGGCTGCCAGGAATGGAATCACCGTTTTTGTCACCACGCATTACATGGACGAAGCAGAATACTGCGACCGTGTTTCTATCATGGTGGAGGGACGCATTGCAGCGCTTGGCACCCCAGAAAATTTAAAACGGCAGTTCAATGCTCCGACCATAGAAGAAGTTTTTATTCAACATGCCCGGCCAAAATGAGTATCAGGGAAAACATGAAGCCATCCGTGCAAAAGCATAACCTTCTTTTTATTGCAGGTTTAGCCTGGACGACAGCAGGAAGCATCCTGGCCGGACGGGGTTTATATTACCTTTTTCAGCATGGACAGTTCCTGTGGTGGAGGCTGGTTGGCGGTGCAATTTTCGGAATCATTTTTTATATCCTTTTGTTTGCCAAAATTTCCAGAAAACACATTAAAAGGATACGCGGACTGAATATCCCCTATCCCTGTGCGTTTTCGTTTTTCAACATCCGGAGTTATATTCTGATGTCGCTGATGATCTCGGGAGGAATCCTGCTCCGAGAATTGGATGTAATCAATAAAACCTGGCTTTTTAATTTTTACATTGCCATGGGAATTCCGCTGTTGATTTCGGCATCAAGGTTTTTCTATGCATGGGCAACTAAAAAAGAAGTGGAATGAGGAGATTCTGGGGATTTGTTGTGAAGGAATTCTTTCATATTTTCAGGGACTACAGAACCCTGCTTATCCTGTTTGGGATGCCCGCCGTTCAATTGATGTTGTTTGGCTATGTCATAACCAACGAGATTAAAGATGCCCGGATTGCCATTCTTGATCCTTCGAAGGATGTGGTTACACGTAAAATCAGTGATAAAATCCTCTCCTCCGGCTATTTTCTTTTGGATCGGAATTTAAACAATGGAGCTGAAATTGAAGAAGTTTTCAGGCAGGGAAACGTTAAGCTGGTTTTAATCTATGAGCCTGAATTTGCTAAAAAACTTGAGAAATACGGCTCCGCTAAAATCCAGATCATCGGCGACGCCTCCGATCCCAATACGGCTAATATCCTGGTAAACTATGCCAATGGTATCATTAATAATTTCCTTGTATCTATGAATACCGGAAAAATTTCCCGCCAGATCGTTCCGGAAGTACGGATGATGTATAACGGGGAACTTAAAGGTGTTTATATGTTCGTTCCCGGTTTGATGGCCATGCTGCTGATGCTGATATCGGCCCTCATGACCTCCCTTTCCATCACCCGTGAAAAAGAAATGGGAACCATGGAGCTGCTCCTGGCTTCGCCACTGAAGCCATGGCAGATCATAATCGGAAAAGTCTTTCCTTATGTTTTTCTTGCATTCATCGATGCCTGCATCATTTTGGTACTGGGAAATACCGTGTTTGGCGTCCCGGTTCAGGGGAGCGTATTGCTGTTACTGGCAGAAAGCTTACTTTTTATTTCCATGGCCCTTTCCCTGGGAATTCTGATTTCAAGTATCACCGACAGCCAGCAGGTAGCCATGATGATTTCCCTGGTTGCTTTGATGCTTCCCACCATTCTGCTCAGCGGATTCATTTTCCCCGTGGAAAATATGCCCTGGATTTTGCAGATTTTATGCTATCTGATGCCACCGAAATATTTCATCAGCATCATAAAAAGCATTATGCTTCAGGGCAACGGAATGGCTTATGTATGGCATCAAACATTGATACTCATTGCTTTCACGGGAATATTCCTGACCGTGAGTGTGAAGAAATTTAAAATCCGCCTGGCCTGATGAGAACCATATTGTATATCATACAGAAGGAATTTCTGCAGGTCTTTCGCAACAAGATGATGCTTCCCATCATTTTTGTTGTTCCCATTGTGCAGCTTATCATCCTGGTAAATGCCGCTACATTTGAAATGAAACACATCCGGCTTTCAATTGTGGATCTTGATCTTTCAGGTGTATCCAGAAAGCTTGTCAGTAAATTTCAAGGTTCTCCTTTTTATCAGATCCGGCATCGATCGTTTTCCTACCATGATGCTGAAAACGAAATGAAAAAGGGGAACATTGATATGATCGTTCAGATTCCCGCGGGCTTTGAACGGAAGCTGATGAAAGAAAATCATGCAAAGGTCCAGTATGTGATCAATGCTATCAACGGACAAACCGCAGGTCTGATGAACGCGTATTCCACCATGATTTTATTCGATTATAACCGCGAATTGGTACTGGAGAATCCGGACCCCGCCCAGCTGGCAGGCGTCAGGAATATCCAAATGGATTACAGTTATTGGTATAATCCAAAATTGAACTATAAAACCTACATGGTACCTGGCATCCTGGTATTACTGGTCACCATCATCGGTTTATTGCTTTCAGGGATGAACATCGTGCGTGAAAAAGAGATCGGAACCATTGAACAGATCAATGTCACCCCCATCAATAAAATTCAATTCATCGCCGGGAAGCTGACTCCATTCTGGATCATTGCGCTTTTTGAGCTCGCGTTCGGACTTATGGTGGGAAAGCTTCTGTTCAACATTCCGATGGAAGGAAATCTCTGGCTTATTTTTATTTCTGCCGCTGTTTACCTTTTTGTAATTTTGTCTTTCGGATTGCTTATTTCAACCATCACAAATACCCAGCAGCAATCCATGCTTGTATCGTTCTTTTTCATGGTCGTTTTCATTCTGATGAGCGGATTATTTACATCCATTGAAAGCATGCCCCAATGGGCTCAAACACTTGACAGGCTGAATCCTTTAATGTATTTTATCAGGATTATGCGGATGGTTTTACTCAAAGGCTCGACTTTTGCCGATATCCGTTCCCTTTTCGGATCGCTGGTTGTTTATGCCTTGTTCATTGTCAGTCTGGCCATCTTCAGGTACCGTAAAGTTGCTTAACCCTATATATTGATCCAGTCGAAAAAGATTTACCGGCTTCTGAGAAATGTTTCTCTCGGGTTGATTGTCGTGATCATTGCCATACTGATCACCCGGAATTTACTTTCCAGAAAAGAGGAAGAAAAAAGTGCGTTGAGCAAAATCAGGGAAAGGGGTTACCTGGTGGCACTTACGGATAAAAACACCTTGAATTATTTCGTATACAGGGGAGAACCCATGGGATACGAACTTTCCTTACTGGAATCATTTTCCAGGGATCTGGGAATTCCTTTTAAAATTATTGCCAGCAAAGATGTTTCGAAATTAGCCTATTATCTTGATCACAATATCGGAGATGTGATTGCACTGAACCTCCCTGTAACTCATGAAGGGAAAAGCCTGGTCCAATTCAGTCAGCCATTCGGGGAAACCCGGCTGGTTCTGGTTCAGAGGAAGCCGGCATCCGATAAGAGCATCGGCCATCCCGTCATCAAATCATTACAAGACTTTCCGGCAGACACGGTCAGGGTCAGACAAAATATTTTCTTCACTCCGTTTTACAAACTATTCATCCGTCAAACCGGCCACCGCGCCATTCTTGATGAATTACAGGGAGTGAGTCAGGAAGACCTTGTACGGTTGGTTTCCGAAGGTCAGATCCCTTATGCCATCTGCCAGGAAAATCTTGTGATGGTTTACAAACGGTATTACCGGAACATCGACGCTTCTCTGGTCATCTCTCCGCTTTTTTCCTGTTCCTGGGCTGTGAGGCATGCCTCCGATTCCCTGCTCACCCGGATGAATGAGTGGATCAGTCAAGTCAAATCTTCCGGCGAACTGAAGAAAACCTATCTTGATTATTTTGACAACCAGCGTATTGCCGGTTTTTTTCAAAGCGATTATTTTTCCATAAGCGGCAAGAAACTCTCTCCCTTTGATCCGGATATCCGGAAATACAGTCGATGGATAAACTGGGACTGGAGACTGCTGGCTTCCCTTATTTATGAAGAATCAAACTTCAGGCTTGGACAATTATCGTCGCGCGATGCCAGCGGGCTGATGCAGCTGATGCCCGAAACCGCTGCAAAATTCGGAGCCGACAGCCTTTCTTCTCCGGCTACACAAATTGCAGCCGGTGTCAGGTACATCCGTTACCTTGAGCATAACCTTCCCGTGGAGATCACCCATCCGCGTGAACGAATACAATTTCTCCTCGCTTCTTACAATGTAGGAATCGGCCGTATCCTTGCCGCCAGAGAAAAAGCAAAAAAATTCGGCCATGATCCGAATGTATGGAATGGGCAGGTTGATTATTACCTGCTGAAAAAATCAAAAAAGAACCCTTATGGAACTGCTGACACTTCAGGGTTTTTACCTGTAGATTATAAAATGGAAGGATTTGTAGACGATATCATGAATCGTTACCAGCATTATAAAAATATCATTCCTGAATAAGGCCGTGGTCATTGAGAAAAATCCGGCAAACATCCCGGATTGACTCTTCTGCCGGGATAAAGTTGAATCCCAGGGTTTTCTTAAGTTTTTCGTTTGAATAACGATAAACCTGTGAAGTGGTAATGGCCATTTCACGGGTTATTTCTGGCTTTGATTTTGTCAGGACTGAACGCAAAGCCTCTACCCTCCAGGCCAGGGCAGTCATCGCGGGAGGAACATTCACGGTTGGCGCCGGTTTATTCAGATATTTTGCAACCAGGATAAAAAATTCCTGGTAAGAAAGATTATCGGCTGAACAAACAAATCGCTCCCCGAAAATCTCTTTTTCCATCAATCCAATCATACTGCTCGAGATATCCCGCACATCCACATACCCGTTCACGCCCCGGGTATAGTATTTCAGACCCTCCCAGACCAACCTGAACAATCCGGAGTTATCATTCCAGAATCCCGGTCCGAGAATCACGGAAGGATTTATTATCATTGCATTCAATCCTTCTTCCATCCCGCGCCATACTTCACGTTCCGCCCCGTATTTGCTGATGGAATAAACAGAGTTCTTTGAGGATGGCTTCCAGTAAGTCTCTTCATCGCATATCCCGTTGTTTTCTGCCCTCCCAAGCGTAGCCACGGAACTGACATAACAGAATTTCTGAACTTTTTGCTCCAGGGCAAGGTTGACAAGATTTGCAGTTCCGTCGATGTTTATTTTCAGCATGGCCTTATGATCCCTGGGATAGAAAGAAACCACAGCGCCTGCATGATAAATTTCAGATACTCCCTGCATCGCATCCCCCATGGCCCCAAAATCCAACAGATCTGCATCAACCCATTGAATATTTTCAAATAAAAGATCCGGATGAGCGGTATAATAGGAAAAAACCTTTCGCACCATCCCGGTATTGCTGGCAGGGCGTTTGATGGCACGAACCTTTAACCCTTTTTGAGCGAGATCGAACAGGAGATGGGAACCTAAAAGACCGGTTCCTCCGGTGACAAGAATCATAAAATTTGTTTTTAACGGGCAAAGATAATTTTTTTGGGACAATTGAGGAACCTCGCGACAAGCCGCGAGGTTCTTCAATCCCATAGGAATTTATATTTTTCCTCGCTAACCCCGCCGCAAGCAGCGGGGAATGCGCTCGCGGGGATTCAAAGAAAAAAATCAGTCCGGCGCAAGTTTTCCGGTTCTGTTTTGTCTAAACAATATTATTCAGAATTTCTGAAAAATTTCCATCTTTGCATTCAATAATCAAATCCAAAACAATGATGTTAAAAAAAATCTTACCTTTTCTGTCAATGGCATTGATCCTTCTGGCTTCCTGCAACCAGGGATCGAAAACACCGGCTGTCGCCGCAGCTGAAGATACTGCTAAACTGACGGTCGCTTCTTTTGACACTTCGGCCTATCGTTTTGTCGACAAACCCGTATGGATTGAGGGAACGGTGCTTCACACCTGCAAACACAGCGGCAAGCGCATGTTTCTGGTCGATGGTACCGACAGCATCCGTGTTGAAGTTACCGCCGGCCCGGATATTGTTAAATTTGATGAAACGCTGGTTGGAAGCCGCGTGCGTGTTTTAGGTTTGCTGAAGGAAGAACGCATCGACGAAAAGTATTTGTCGGATTGGGAAAACGAGATTAAAAAACCCAAGGAAAATCATGAAGCCGGGGTCCATACCGGAGCCATCGGGCATGAAGATCAAACCACCCAGGATAAACTGAACCAGATTAACGAACTTCGCGCCGACATTAAAAAAACCGGCAAAGATCACCTTTCATTTTATTCCATCGAAACCATCAGCTTCGAAGAGCTGAAGTAGGTATGCAAAGGAAAACCTTTAGGCGGTGGAACAATGCCCTGCACCGTGATCTTGGTTATTTGTTCTTCGGAATGACCTTTATCTATGCCATTTCGGGTATTGTCATGAACCACTTCAAATCCGGTGATTTTGCACATCCTGATTATTCCAAATCCTATTGGGAATTTAAAGTAAGCCCCCCCCCTGCAGGGAAAATAGACCAGGAATATATTAACAGGGTCCTTTCCGAAGCAGATGAGAAAGGACATTATAAAAGCCATATTCTCAGCGGGGGAAATTTAAAAGTTTTCCTCACCAACGGTTCACTTTCCATAGATATTAAAGATGGCTCCGTTTTTCAGGAGAAGAGACAATCCCGGTATATCATTAAGGAATTCAACCTTTTGCACTATAATAACCTGAAGAAATTATATACCTGGTATTCCGACATCTATGCTCTTGCCCTGATCCTGCTGGCTGTTACCGGATTGTTTATTCTAAGGGGGAGAAACGGAATCCTGGGCCGGGGAGCCTGGCTTACAGCCATTGGCATCCTCATTCCCGCGCTTTTTCTGCTGTTTTATATGTAAAAAAAGTCCCTCAAAAACCGGGGTTTCCGGATTCCGAGAGACCTTTTCTGATCGGAAATAAATCCTTTTTAGTAGCGGCTCTTATAGCCACCACCTGTACGCTGGTTATCGTTTCCGAAAGGCTTGCGCTCCGTTTTCGGACGGGCGATGGAAACAGACATCACTTTACCATCGAATTCGGCATTGTTTAATTCTTCGATTGCCTTATCGGCTTCTTCGTCGTTTTTCATTTCAACAAAACCAAAACCACGGGATTTTGAGGAATATTTATCCGTAATGACTTTAGCGGAAATAACTTCACCGTAATCGGTAAAAGCCTGCTTCAGATCTTCATCGTTGATCCTGAAACTCAAATTTGACACATAAATGTTTTTCATTTGACTAAAAATTTGATTATTAGATAATTGTGACTTTGAGTTTCAATAGCGAAGAATACCGTGAGGTTGAAGCTGCGAAGAGCTGGTAACGACTGAAGGATTGCTTGGCGGACGATTTACTTCTCAAACTGTGGCAAAGGTACAACAAATAATTGTTTTTCAATGACAAACATCATTTCAGGGAAAAAATCAAATCCACGGATCAGCCCTGTGTAGTTTTATATTTTGTGGAGTGCATGAGTTTTTCAATGGCCCTGACGGTTAGATTCACATCGCTTGTCCTGTTTTTTCCGTGAACAGGCATAATGATAGAATAATAAATACTGATATCGGTTCCTGTAAGGGAAAAGGTAGTCCCGCCTGTATCTTCAACTTTCGGACTCTTGATGTCTTTATAGAAAACCCTTTCGTTGGCTTCGGCGATGATAGAATCCTTGATGCTGTCGAAAGTGCCGTGATAATAAAGAACGCTGTCTTCTTTAAAGAACAAAAGATGAAATCCCCACAGGGCGCATCTGTTTTCGCCGTCTGATCCAAAATTACTGGCCCCTCCTATCGGATTGCAAATGATAAAGGTTGGGGCTTTCAACTCATCTTCATCTTCCTCGTCGATGTCGAATTTCTTAAACGACTGATTGATCACAAGGTTCATGTCTTCTTCTATCCATTTATCAATCTGATCATCGGATGGCCTGCCGTCATACCTTGCTTTGGCTGTAAAATACGGCTTCAGGAATGAAAAATATAAAAGCGCTAAAATACCGGCAAATAAAACGATTAAAATCAGAATATGGGGTTTGAAAATCCAATAAACAAGCAATAATGTTATAAAAAGCCATAAAAAACGGTAGACGGCTTTTTTTGTTTGAAATTCCGGGACCGGCGCATGATACCAATCATCGATCTGTTGTTTTTTATCCATTTGAATTTAGTTTTATAGAGTTTATGCGATTCCAAAAAGCAATTACCGGAAAATTGAACCGGTCCATAAAAAACCCCTGATAGCTGAATGGTATCAAGGGTTTTTCCTGACTGTTTCGTAAAATACAGGCGATGGGCTTAACTCGTTTTGTATTTGGTGGAGTGCATGAGTTTTTCAAGCGCCCTGACTGTGAAATTAACATCACTGGTGCGATTCTTTCCATGGAAAGGCATGCAATACCCTTCATAATAACTGATTCTTGCATCGGTGCCTCCGAGTTCAAAGATGGTTTGATCTCCTTCCTTTCTCGATTTTGGGCTGATAATATCTTTATAGAAGAACCTTTCGTTGGATTCAGAGGTCAGTTTATCTTCAACACCATCGAATACCCCATTATAGTAAAGAATGCTGTCTTCTTTAAAGAAAAACAGATGGAATGCCCATTCAATCCACCTCCTTTTCCCGTCAAAACCATCCCTGAATCTATCTCCTACAGGGAAACAAATGACGAAAGTCGGGGCTTTCAATTCATCTTCATCATCTTCATCGATGTCGAATTTTTTTGCGGCGGATGTAACCAGGCTGGTGAGATCTTCCTCCATCCAGGTATCAATCTGACTGTCGGCGGGCCGGCCATTATAAGTGGCTTTCTCCTTTAAATAAGGCTGTACGAATTTAAAAAAGAGGATGGCTAACATCCCGGCAATCAAAATCAGGCTGATAAAAGTATTGGTCTTGAAAATCAACCCGATGATAAGCAGGGTAAGGATTAATCCCCCTAACCATTTCAGGAACGATTTCAGCTGAAAACTGGGTACCGGGGCATAGAACCAATCGTAAATTTGTTGCTGTTTTTCCATAGGACTTCTTTTTGGTTAAATCGTATTATTGTTTTTTTATTCGGGCGATGATATCTTCGTCTTTGATTACGATGTGTTCAAGGATCAGGTCAATGTCTTCCGGCGACTGGGGCAATGTTTCTCCTTCTGCAATCAAAGCACCGGGTCCGGGTTCCGACATTTTCATGCCATTGGCAGGATAAAAATCGTTCTTCACCATGGCCAGCATATAGCAATACTTCGCCTGTGATTCCATCTGCATGGCGGTTTTCACATATTCTTCTATCTTCTTAATATCATTTATCATAAGCTTACGCGGCTTTCGCCCGGCCGTAAGGGTCATGGCATAATGATAATAGATATCGGGATTATCCGGCGACTGGTCAATGGCTTCCTTAAAATTCCGCAAAGCCAGGTCATAGTTCTTTAAACCGAGATAAAATAATCCCAGGGAATAAAGCGCATTGGTGTCCTTGGGGTCCTGAGAGGCTTTGTCTTTAAAATACTGGGTATATTGCCGGGAGAGGTTGGCGTCCAGCTTAAAGGGATTGACCTCCGATTTGATAATGTTAACACTTCCGCAATATTCGCAGGTGGTATTCGCAGGAGACAGGTTTGCGCCACATCCATTGCATTGTAAAATCTGAACTGTTGCCATAATTTATTTCCGGGTAGCTCTTTTAAGTACTTCCAGATGATCAAGGGTGTCCTGAACAAACGAAATTACAGATTTTTTTACTTCCTCCGGGTTCGCTTCCGCAGAGGCTGCAAATGAATTTATAAAATTATTAACTTTTTCCAATAAGCCCGATAGTTTGTTGAAATTCGATTCCTGTTCCAACGCATTATGGGGTAAAAAACGTACCATCCCGCTTATTTTCTCCATCTCAGAGCCGAAATTTGATTCGGTCGAGGTTGCAATGCCCTTTTCTTTAATGATTCTCCTGAATTTTTTCTCAGCCAGTTCAAACGCTGTTTTCAGCTCGCTGATCTTTTCAGAATTTATAGCCTCTGTCGCGGTGGTTTCGCGGTGATGAATATCTGCTTTGGCAACAAACCCGGTGATAACGATAACAATCACGGTGGCAATAATGAGAACGGAAATAAAAACATTGACAGAAATCCGTTCGGTTAAAAACAAATTGTATCCCAGGGTTATCAAAGCCCCGAGGATGATATAATACAGCAATACTGTGCCTACAACCGGATAAAATACCGCTGTAAATCCGGGCTTACCGGCCTTCAGCCTGATAAAACCCAAGTAAATAAAAAACAATAACTCCAGAAAACATACGTACCCCAGATTAAAATAAAAGAGGGTGGATTTTTCAGGATCGGCATTGAGAAAATAAAATAAAAATACCGTCACTGCAATGACAATGAATGCAAGAACCGTTGTGATAAAGGGAAATTTTGACTTTGCCATGATAAAGGAATTTTATGTTTACAAACCTGGTGGTGGTGGCGGCGGCGGGGGGGGAGGAACTGCTCCGAAAATCTGTTGCAGCTCCGGTTGATCTCCGGCTTTTGCCCACTGCGCCATCCCTTGTCTCCAAACCATTGTATCCGGTGAAAATTGCGCTTTTTGTGCAAATTCAGCCAACTGAGTCAGGTTAAAAGGTCCCTGCTGGGCGTTGTTCACCAGCACATGGAACATCAGCATCGGTGCAGGAGGGGGAACATTGGGCGGCGATGCGGGAGAAACATTGGGAGGGGCATTGACATTGACCTGGTTTCCGATTGAACCCATCTGGTTTCCGAACGTGCCTCCGATTCCCACACCCATTCCAAGTCCCATGCCGGCGCCCATCACGCTGCCTGCCGAGCCTTCGTTTCCGGCTGCAGTTTCCATCACATCAAAGGAACGCTGCTGGGCATAAGTGAAACCTTCAATCTCCCGTTGTAATTTATTGGCCATGGCGTTATTGATCTGCTCTACCTGCGGATGATCGGCCGGATAATTGATCGATTCGGTGTAAAAGTTGGTAATCAGAATGCCGTACTTTTCAAATTCCTCAAAAACCCTTTCTTTACATAAATTTGAAACTTCATCCGTCTTCGAAGGCAGATCGATCACCGATACCTTTTTTTCAACGATATATTTTGCGATCGTGTCGCTGGTCTTGGTTATAATGAGGGATGTGAACTGTTCAAGAATGGTATTGGTGTCGGTAATATGCTGGGTGCCAACAATCTGATTTAAAAAATTCGTTGCATCTTTAATCTGTATCCCGAATTCCCCGTATGCCCTCACCGGAATAATAACCCCCCATTGAGGATCGCGGAGACTCATGGGCGTTTTGGTTCCCCATTTTAAATTACGTTTAACGGTTTTATTGATAAACCAGACTTCTGCAGTAAAGGGAGTATTTCCTCCGAAAGGCAAATTGATAAGTTTCTGCAGAATGGGGATATTGCTGCTAGAAAGCGTATGGGTTCCGGGACCAAAAACATCCAGGGCTTTTCCTCCTTTAAAGAAAACAGCCTCCTGGCTTTCATTCACGATCAACTGGGCGCCGATCGACAGATTTTCATATGGAAATTTCCATACCAGTTCTTCCGCAAGACCGTCATATTTGATGCGGTCAATCATTCCTTTTCTTTCGTCGCCTTTTCCGTCAAAGGTTTCCCCGTCGGTACGTTGCTTGTTGAATATGCCCATAATGTGGAAAATTTCAGTGAAAAATACTTTGAATTAAAACCAGCATATCATTGCCTATATGCAAATTTAATTTTTTTTTACATTATCGTTTTCGGACAGGAACGAATTTATACATACCTCCCATGCCAATCCTTTGATTATTTGAACTAATTTTGCCTAAATTGTTGAATGTTTGTTTAATAAATTTTTATTTGATCTAAAATAAAATTAAATATCATCATGAAAACCATGATACATCAAGCCAAAACACGGGGTCATTCCAATTATGGATGGCTCGATACGCATTATACCTTCAGTTTCGCAAATTATTATGATCCGGGAAGGATTCATTTCGGGGCATTGCGTGTGCTGAATGATGATCACATTGCAGGAGGAGGAGGCTTTGATCTCCATCCCCATGACAACATGGAAATCATTACCATCGTTCTGAATGGGGAACTGGAACACAAAGACAGCATGGGAAATACCGGTACGATCCATCGGGACGAGGTGCAGGTTATGTCGGCAGGAACCGGGATCAGGCATTCCGAGGACAACAAGCATGCAGAGATGCCCCTGGAACTGCTCCAGATCTGGGTATTCCCCGAAAAGAAAAATATTACACCCCGGTATGAGCAAAGGGATTTCAGCCCCGGTGAAAGAATAAATAACTGGCAGATGCTGGTTTCCCCTGATCAAGGCCAGGGGCTGACCATACAGCAGGATGCCTATTTTTCAAGGATCAGCCTTGGGAAAAAACTGACCGCAGATTATCTGCTCAGGGATCCGGCTCATGGTGTTTATCTGTTCCTGATTGAAGGTTCTGTGGAGATCTCGGGAATCCGCTTAGATAAAAGGGATGGAATCGAAATATCCAATTCCGCTTCCGTTTCCATGAAAGCCCTTGCTGATTCGGATATCCTGCTTATGGAAATCCCAATGACTTTTTCCGATTTCATTGAGTAGAACGATTCGCACGCTGAATGATGAGTTTGCCGGATTTAACGACATCTTTGCCCAGTAAACGGATCAGGTAAGCGCCTTCAGGAAAATCGGACAAATCCAGGGTGACAACTCCGGGATTCAGGCAGCGGATCCGAAACAGGCGGCCATCGATGGTATAAACCGCGAGCCTGTTATAACTGACCGGGCCTTCGGGAATATGCAAGACATTGCAAGCCGGATTCGGATAAAATACCAGGGTTTGATCCTTCGGATTCCGGATTCCGGTTGGATGATCAGGAATGATATCCACGACAGCGCCTTCGACCACGGTGAGTCCATATGGGATCTCTTCGGGAAGGAGATACCAGCCATTACTGGGGCCACCCCAGCCAAAATTCAGGTGAAAATATTTATCGGTATTATAACCATCGGCTACCACATTATGCCCCATACTCCAGGCCGGGTCAACTACGGCGAGGTGGACCGGCAGCGTATCCATGATATTCTGGGACATACGGGTATAGAGGCTGGTATCGTTCTCGTCAAGCAATGAACTTGTAAAAAAATTGAATTTAAGATAAGCATCCAGGGCCTGGCTGACCCCGAAGGTGCCGGAAGCGGAAGAAGTAAATACCTGCTTTGCCGCCACCCCGCATGCAAAGGTAAGGGCTGCCTGATCCTGGTTTGTCAGAGAGACGGATCCTTCGTAGCTTCCCTGAAGGGAGTCAAGAAATCCGTTCAGGACGGGGAAAGATGGAAAATCAATGGTGAGATAATCATCATCGATCATATAATTGCGGCCTGCATAGTTATGATAATAATCATCCGCATCGGTAAATTGTACCCCGTTGATGGTTCTGTGAAAATTGACGATCTGGGCCATGGCGACAGCCGGACAACCGGCAATGCTGCGAATCCCGGTCACAGGGTCCATGGGGCATAACTGATTGTAAGGGGAATTTTGAGTCCAGTTGGTTTCCAGCCAGCCTCCCGTTGAAGTTGTACCGGGTTCGGGCCATTGCTGGAACATTGGCCATTTTGGCGGATCTTCACCGAAACGGTCCCATAACCTTATGTTCCGAAGGACTCTATCCGTGGTCTGATACTGAAGGCGGAAAGTCAGATCCGCCCTGGCAAGGCTCACCAGCCTTCCTTCCGCATCCGGATCGTCGGTGAAAGAATACGCGAGGACAGGCGGAAGCTCCATTTTTCCTGAAACAATCATATACCCCTGCGGCACAAGCCGAAACAGGAAAAATAAACAGGAAATGTTTCCGTCGGTAAAAGTTGTATGATCGCGGATGTGGTAACGGTCATTCATGCCGGCAGTTTTCAGCCTGGCCTCCACAGCGGATCCGGCTTTCAGTAAATCAACCGGCTGGGAGAAAGCCGGAATCCAGAGCGTAAAAACAAGAATACAAATGGAAATCCGTTTTTTCATGGGAAAAAAATATATCATTGAAAATAGACTGATGTTACCAGGGAAGCAAATATAGGGTCTTTTGCAATATGTAACGGGATTTTATAAGCCCAAAATCCTTTACTTTGCAGAAACTAAGGAAAACAATCGCTGCATGAAAAGAATCGCCTTTTTAATGATCTTGATCTTCTGCCGGCTCGGTCTGCCGGGACAGGCCAACGCTCAGCAGGTTTCCGTGGCTGATTTTGTAAATCCGTTCATAGGCACCCAGGAGATGGGACATACTTTTCCCGGAGCCTCCGTCCCTTTTGGTTTTGTGCAGCTCAGTCCTGATACCGACACCATTCCTTACGAAAAGGACGGGAAATACAATCCGGAAGTGTACCGCTACTGTGCAGGTTATCAATATACCGACCCCACCATTGTCGGATTCAGTCACACCCATTTCAATGGTACCGGTCATTCCGATCTGGGCGATTTCCTGATCATGCCTGAAGTGGGTAAACTTCAATTAAACCCCGGAACGGCAGACCATCCTGAATCCGGCTACCGTTCCCGGTTCCGCAAGGTAACAGAACAAGCTTCACCCGGCTATTACCGGGTTCATCTCGATGATCCGGATGTGGAAGCAGAATTGACAGCGACCACCCGCTGCGGGTTCCATCAATATACTTTTCCACAAACCGACAGTGCTCTTATCCTCCTCGACATGATCCATGGCATTTACAACTACGACGGGAAAGTGCTTTGGGCCAGCATTCGTGTGGTGAACGACACCCTGGTTGAAGGCTACCGCATCACCAGCGGCTGGGCCCGCACCCGTTATCTTTACTTTGCCATGGTCTTCACAAAACCTTTCAGGAACTATGGATACCGAAACGAAGACAAACCTGTTTACCGCGGTTTCTGGAGAAGGTTTAACATCAGCAGCGATTTCCCGGAAATGGCGGGAAAGAAGATCCGGGCCTGGTTCGGGTTCAATACCGACCAGGGAGAAAAAATCGGTGTGAAGATCGGGCTGTCGGCGGTGAGCATGGCAGGTGCACTGAAAAACCTTCAGGCGGAAATCCCCCATCATGATTTTGAAAAAACACGGACCGAAGCAAGACAATCATGGGAACAGGAACTCGGAAGGATTAAAATCGAAGCGCCTGCAGACCGCAAGGTCAATTTCTATACAGCCCTCTATCATAGCATGCAATCGCCGGTGGTTTACATGGATATGGATGGGAAATACCGGGGCGCCGACCAGGAGATCCATCAGGCCGAAGGCTTTACCAACTATACCATCTTTTCTCTCTGGGATACTTACCGGGCGCTTCATCCGCTACTGGCCCTCCTTTATCCCCGGAGAACCGCCGATATGATAAACTCCATGCTGGCACATTGGGAACAAAGCCCCGAACATATGCTGCCGGTTTGGTCGCATCATGGAAACGAGAACTGGTGCATGATCGGATACCATGCCATCCCCGTTATCGCGGATGCTTACGCGAAAGGGATTCGCGGATTTGATGTGGAAAAAGCTTTTCGTGCCTGTCTTGCCACTGCAAATAACCCGGTCTATGAAGGAATTTCCGATTATGTGAAGTACGGGTATGCCCCCGACGACCGTGTAAACAACGCTGCCTCCGTTACCCTCGAATATGCATATGATGATTACACGCTTGCTTGTTTCGCAAGGGAGATCGCTGCATCTTCCGACGCCACGGATGATCTGAAAAAATCGGCTCTTCTTTCCCTTCCTGATTTTGTTTCAAGAGCAGGGAATTACAGGAATGTTTTCGATCAATCAACCGGATTTATGCGTTCAAAAAAATCGGATGGGGGCTGGAAGACTCCGGTTAACCCCCTCAGCACCATCGGACAGGGCTTCATAGAAGGGAATTCCTGGAATTATACCTTTTTCGTTCCGCATGATGTGGCAGGGTTGATCAATCTGATGGGGGGAGAAAAGCCTTTTATCCGCCGCCTCGACTCGCTTTTTACCATGCACCTCGACGACAGCTATTTCGCTGAAACAGAAGATGTCACACGCGATGGGCTCATCGGAAATTACGTACACGGCAATGAACCCAGCCACCATGTGGCCTACCTTTACGACTGGACTTCAAAACCCTGGAAAACCCAGGAAAAGATCCATCTGATTGTCAATACAATGTATCGCAATGCGGCAAACGGTCTCTGTGGTAACGACGACTGCGGACAAATGAGCGCCTGGTATATTTTCAGTGTGCTTGGTTTTTACCCCGTCTGTCCGGGAAATCCCGAATATGCCATCGGAAATCCCTGTGTTGCTTTCGCTGCCATCAGCCTTCCGGATGGAAAAACTTTTTCCATCAAAGCAAATGGATTCGGCGACAAGAACATTTATATCCAATCCATGATACTCAATGGACGAAAACTTGAACAACCCTTTATCCGTCATTCCGACATCCTACAGGGCGGGGAATTGATTTTTAATATGGGACCGGTCCATAAGTGAGAATTTTTAAGATTTTCTTAAAAAAACTTGACTTTCCTTTTAAAAGGTAGTATTATTGCAAATTCATTTTGATATCATATTGATATTATAAACACCCTTCATTATGGAAAAAGAAAAAGTTACCTCAACAACTTCAGGATATAAGAGCATCCTGGTTATTATTATACTGCTAGGCCTTGGCATCGGACGGCTGGTGTTTTTCAGCCAGACTGTAATGGGAGTCATTTTAGCTTTGCTGTGCTTTGCTGTCGCGCTCTTTACAATGCTTGGCCTTATGGTAGTCAATCCCAATGAATCGTCCGTGCTTGTATTGTTTGGGGAATACAAGGGAACCATTAAATCAAATGGGTTTTTCTGGGTCAATCCATTTTATGTTAAAAAGAAAATTTCGTTGCGGGCCCGAAACCTGAACCGTGAACCCATCAAGGTCAACGATAAACTGGGAAACCCCATTATGATCGGATGTGTGTTGGTCTGGAAAGTGAAAGACACCTTCAAAGCCGCTTTTGAAGTGGATGATTACGCTCATTTTGTGGACATACAGAGTGAATCGGCTACCCGGAAATTAGCGGGACACTATGCTTATGATAATTTCGACGATGAGCAGCTGGAGATAACCTTGCGGGCAGGGGGTGAAGAAGTCCACCAGGCGCTGGAAAGAGAACTTTCCGAACGTTTGTCGATGGCCGGTATTGAAGTGCTGGAGGCAAGGATCAGTTACCTGGCTTATGCTTCAGAAATAGCAGGCGCCATGTTACGCCGCCAGCAGGCAACCGCTGTGGTGGCCGCCCGCACCAAGATCGTGGAGGGTGCCGTCAGCATGGTAGAACTTGCATTGGATCATATCAGTAAAAAACATCTTGTCGAACTGGACGAGGATAAGAAAGCCACCATGATCAGCAACCTGATGGTTGTGCTTTGCTCTGACAAGGACACCACGCCAGTCGTCAACACGGGTACCCTGCATCAATAAATCTGGCATGGCGAAAAAAAAGGTGTTTATGCTCCGGCTCGATCCGGTTGTTTACGAAGCCCTTGAAAAATGGGCTGCCGATGAATTCCGTAGCGTAAACGGGCAGATCGAATGGATTCTCGACACCAAGCTGAAAGAGCATAAACGCCCTTCTTCACAAAAAAAACCAACCCTATCCTGAGGCTTTCATCATTCATATAAATCATGATTTTCATCAGTAACAACCAGAACAAACTGAACAGGCCGGATATCCGCCCGGAACCTGACCCAATAGACTGGATCCTGGAAGCATTCGCAATCATTGGACTGCTGATTTTTGCCGGGTACGTGATCTATCAATACCCAAGGATCCCGGGCCGTATTCCCGTTCATTTCAATGGAGCGGGCATGGCGGATGAATCGGGTGACCGTACAAACTTCCTGATGCTTCCGGGAATCGCTTTATTCACCTATGTTTTGTTGACTTTGATCAACCTCGTCCCGCAAAGATTCAACTTCCCCGGAAAGATCACACCCGAAAATGCACTTCGGCAATATACCCTGGCCATGCGTTTGATCCGTTACTTTAAACTGATTTTCACCGTGCTTTTCCTGTATATCTGCATTTCGACGGTAAACACAGCCAAACACACGTCTGACGGACTCGGGATCTGGTTCCTTCCGGTTTTTCTTTCCATCACCTTCCTGCCCATCCTGATCTACTTTATCCTTTCCCGACGAAAAATCTGATGCATTTTTCCTAACTTTACCGGAAAAATATCTGCAAATGAATTTTATTGAAGAACTCCGCTGGAGAGGTATGATTCACGATATGAGCCCTGGAACGGAAGAGCAGTTGATGAAGGAAACGACGGCGGCTTATATCGGGTACGATCCTACCAGCGACTCTCTGCATATCGGAAACCTTGCTTCGATCATGATGCTGGTTCACCTTCAGCGGGCTGGGCATAAACCTTTCGCCCTGATCGGCGGCGCAACCGGAATGATCGGTGATCCCTCAGGAAAATCCGAAGAACGCAACCTCCTGGATGAAACTGTTCTTCGCCATAACCAGGAATGTATTCAGAAGCAACTTGAAAAATTCCTCGATTTTAGTTCCGGCCCTGCCCGGGCTGAAATGGTTAACAATTACGACTGGACCAAAGCGTTCAGCTTTTTACATTTCCTTCGAGATGTTGGCAAGCATCTGACGGTAAATTATATGGTGGCCAAGGATTCTGTCAGAAAACGAATGGAGTCAGGCTCCGGGATCTCCTTTACGGAATTCAGTTACCAGTTGGTCCAGGGATATGACTTTTGCTGGCTGTTTGAAAATAAAGGGGTTAAACTTCAGATGGGTGGTTCCGACCAATGGGGCAATATCGTGACCGGAACCGAACTGATCCGTCGAAAACTGGGCGGCGAAGCTTTTGCCCTCACCTGTCCGCTTATTACAAAAGCAGACGGAGGCAAATTCGGAAAGACGGAAGAAGGAAATGTTTGGCTTGATCCCAAAAAAACTTCTCCTTATAAATTCTACCAGTTCTGGCTCAATGCCAGTGATGCCGATGCCGTGGAATATGTCAGAAAATTCACGCTTATGTCCAGAGAAGAGATCGGTTTGCTGGAGAAGCAACATGCGGAAGCGCCCCACCTTCGCGTTTTGCAGAAAACATTGGCCCGTGAAATCACCATCCGCGTTCATTCGGAAGCGCATTACAAAATGGCTGCGGAGGCATCGGAAATCCTGTTCGGGAAAGGAACTACCGAAACCCTGAAACAATTGGACGAAGAAACCCTGCTTGCGGTTTTTGAAGGAGTCCCCCAAACCGGACTGGCAAAGAAAGAGATAGCGAAATCTTTGAATATTGTTGATTTTCTTGCGGATCTGACCCATATCTTCGCCTCCAGGGGTGAAGCCAGGCGCATGCTGAAAGAAGGTGGCGTACAGGTAAACAAACAAAAAGCGACAGAAGAACTGGATTTAAATGAATCTTTCCTCCTTAACGGAAAGTACCTGCTGGTTCAGAAAGGCAGGAAAAATTACTACCTGGTAAAAATCATTGATTAATTTCACCCTTAAAAAAAATTAAAATGAAAACCAATCACAAACACCCAGGTATTCCGGTAATCGGTTTTTATTTTCCCTTACTGGCTTTTTTTGCAGTCTTTGCTTTGATACCGGCAACAATAAACGCACAGTGGAACAGCAATACGTCCATTAACATTCAGATTTCCGGCATGACCGTAGCCGACATGCAGTCGGCTTCCACAACCGACGGAAAAACCTGGATCGCATTTTATGCTCAAACCGGGGGCAATTATGACATGCGGGCCCAGCTCATTGACGCCAATGGCTATAAGCTCCTCGGTCCCGACGGCATTCTGGTCGACAACCATCCTTCGGGATCGGCAACCTATGTGTTCAGTGTCTGCGTGGATGCTTCCAATAACCTGATCATTGCCTTCCAGGATGAAAGAAACGGAAATGACCAGGCTGTGGTTTATAAAATATCTGAATCGGGAAGCCAGTTGTGGGGGAATGACGGCATTGTCCTTGGGCTTGGACTTGCGCCTTATCCAGCCGTATTAAGCAATGGTGAAGTATTGATCGCCTGGAATGAATCTTCTTCCAACACCCTGAAACTTCAGAAAATCACCACCGGCGGCGTTATCGCCTGGACGGTCCCGCTAACGGTCATGGTCGGTGCAACCCGTACAACCCGTGGTCAGGCCATCGCCGGCACCGATGGGAAATTTACCCTGGTCTGCCAGAAAATGGGAACAGGTATTTATACCACTTTGTATGCACAGCGGTTTGATAATTCGGGAACTTCCCTGTACCCGCCTTTACAGATCTGTAATCAGACGAGCAGCGCGGCAAGATATTATTCGATAGCGGCTGAAGGGGATACGACCTACTTTGGATATTACAGCTCTGCGGGTTTTCGCTTTAATTCCTATCTCCAGAGAATCAACCCCGACGGCACCCTCCCCTGGGGAATGAACGGTTCAAATTTTAACACCGCTACCGGTACAAATGACAGCTACCAGGGAGAAACCCGGATAAACCTTATTCCCGGTTCGAAGCATGTGTGGTCCGTATGCACTTTCAGCAATCCGAATCAGACCCAGTATGGCGTTTATATACAGAAATTCCTGAAAACCAGCGGAGCAAGACAGTTCACCGATGCAGCCAAAACAGTGTATCCCATCAGCGGCAGCAGTTACACCATGGCAGGCGAACTTGCCCTGATCTTTGGCACCCCCATGTTCATGTCATATACCTCCAATTATAAAATTTATGCCACACGGCTGGATTCCATTGGCAATTTCATCTGGCCGGGTAACAGCATTGAATTAAGTTCAACAACGGCTACCATGGCGAATCCTAAAATGCGCTACGGCTTCACACCGGTCGGGCCGAATAAATGCGCCGGGACATGGACCGAAAAAAGAAGTTTAAACTACCTGGGTTATGCCCAGGGTGTATCCATCGGCGGACTCATCGGTGTGACTGTCGAGACCCAGGGAGGCGCTCCTCCTTCCATTACAACAAACGGGGGCACTTTACCGCTTGTTGCTACCGTTTTCCCCGCTTCCGCCGACCAGAGCGTGACCTGGAGTATTGTTCCCGGTACCGGCATGGCATCCATCAATTCGTCCGGGTTGGTCACTGCAATTTCAAATGGCACAGCATATGCCATTGCAACGGCAGTTCAGGATACCACGGTTAATGATTCATTAATGATCACCATGAGCGGTCAGACTGCGACACCCCCTACAGTGGTAACCCTGGAAGCAACCGGTATCACTTTTTCAACGGCAAGCCTGAATGGAACCGTAAATGCAAATACATTGATTTCAGATGTTTCTTTCGAATGGGGGCTTTCTTCCCTTTACGGGAATACCATCGCTGCCATCCCTCCTACGGTTACAGGCAATTCCGAAACGCCGGTGTCGGCCGACATCGCGGGACTGGCATCGAATACAACCTATCATTTCAGGGTTATTGCAAGCAATGCCGCCGGGTCGTCCGCAGGCGTGGATTCTACATTTACAACCAGCAGCGGTGTGGGCATCAACGAGAAAGATCCTTCTGGGATAGACCTCTTTCCGGTCCCAAATGACGGACGTTTCAAATTATCCCTCCACAGCGAAAAGGAGGTCTCCTACGAACTTGAAGTGATCAACAGCCTTGGCGTCAGTATTTACAATGGTCATTCCATTACCGTAAAAGGAACCACCATTACCGATCTGGACCTGGGCTGCGTTCAGGGAGGATTTTACACCCTGATTTTACGTAATGCCGGCGAACGGATAATCCGGAAACTATTAATTCAAAAATAAAACCATGACAACCCTTTCTGCCTGCGGACTTATTTGTTCAGATTGTGAATTTTTCGGGAATCAATGCGCTGGCTGCCATTCTGTGAAAGGACAAACTTTCTGGGCGCTCGAACATATGCCGACAAAGGTCTGCCCACTCTACGGCTGTGCAGTAATCAAACTGAATTACAGGGACTGCGGCGATTGCAGCGATCTTCCCTGCAAGATGTTCAGGGAAATGAAAGACCCTGCATCCACGGAAGAACAACATCAGCAAGGATTGATCGACCGTGTTTCGAGGTTGAAACAACAATCCCGCTGACCTTCGCCTGAACCGGAGAAATAATCCTGGCGATTGACAGGCGGATACTGGAAATCCTGATTTCTCCTAATTTACAAACTGTTTCGCGTAGTATTTCGCCGTCAGCTTTTCACCGGTGGCTTTTTCGATCATTTCATTCCAGTACCATTTGCTGCCCGGCATGAAAATTTTGTCTTTCAGGTAATTGCCAACTTCCTTGTTCCCGGCAAAGCTCTGGAATTTATAATCGTCCGATTTGATGACCTTGCCCACGATGTAATAATAAAGCTGTGAGGCAAGCAGTTCGCCCAGCAGGTAGTTGTGATAGTAGCAGGGATAAGTGGCGATGTGGATCTTGGTTGCCCAGTCGGGTTCATTGCGGCCTTCCGGACGTTTTAAAAGCTGGTATTTTTCAACCAGGTCCCACCAGAATTTATTCAAATCCTGATCCGGGTTTTCATACATTCCCTTTTCAAAACGGTACATTACCTGAGCCCAGCGACTGAAGACCAGCTGATCGAGACGAAGGGTCTTGAAGCTGTTTTCGGCAATTTTCATTTTCTCTTCTTCGCTGATACCCACCATGTCCTTAATCCATTGGGGGTTTCTCGAGAAACGCCCGAACATCATGGCAATGGCTTCGGTGGTGAAAGTATGGGCGGGATCGCGCAGGATAAACGGAAGGGTGGTGTCGATGTTTTTATCGTACACGGCATGTCCGAATTCATGCAGCATGGTATTCATCCAGATTGAATTCGGTTTGACATTGCACAATACCCTCACATCGCCGGCATTGTCAAGATCAGTACAGAAAGCATGCTGGTTTTTTCCGGATTTTTCATAGAGGTCGCTGTGCTTCATAATATCATCCACGGGCAAGCCGATGCCATCATAATAAGCGGAGGTGAGGGTCTCCAGGTTTTTATCCTTGTAAAATTTATCGAGGTCCACATCATAGATTTTCGGAGCTTCCTGGAAGAAACGGTTCTGGTAATTCCAGGGTTTCAGTTCTTCCTTGCTTTTCAGGCCATAATACTTCACAAAATAATCGTCGATCTCTCCTTTTACCTGAACAAATGCGGCCCGGGTCAGGCTGTCAAGCTCATCAAAAAGCTGGCTTACCTCCCTGGGATCCTGATCGCTTAAAGTCAGGCTCATCTGATGGTAGTTCTTAAAGCCCAGTTCCTGCGCCACTTCATTGCGCAGCTTGACCAGTTTGAGCACGTCTTCCGAAACGATGCCACCGATTTTCTTCTGGGCTTCCCATACTTCCTTCTGGGCTTTCACATCTTTTGAATTTCTGAGCACTTCTTCCACATCATTGTCGGATAATTTTTTACCCTTCACTTCCGTGCGGAAGTTGCCATATTTTTGTTCGATGGCCGTTCCCATACGTACCATGGCATTCAGCTTTGCGGTATCGGCTTTGGCCATCAGGAAGGAACGATACAGCACATCCAGCTGCCGGTTCAGCAGGCTGTCGGTAATGAGGCCGGAAATCTTGATCTCTTCGAGTTTTTTCAGCTTATCCTTGTCTGAATATAAGGCCATGTATTTCAGGTTCAGGTCTTCGGCGATTTTGAAATCTTCGGGTTTTCCGGAAATGGCGGCATCCCATGAGGCCAGGGTCACCTGCTTGTACAATGGGATCAGCAGGGAATCGTGTTGTTTAATAAAATCGGTCAGTTCTTTTTTCATTTTTTCCTGTTTGGATTGACAGCCTGCGATCACTAATGCAGAAGCTGCAAGTGCAAAGAATAATCTGATGGTTTTCATGGTTACGTTTGATTATATGATTTACAATTGGCAATTTTCAAAGTCGATAAATTAGTTTTCAATGTTCCAGGCGGTTCCTTCTTTTCCGTCTTTCACCACGATGTTCAGTTTCTGAAGGGCATCCCGGATCTGATCAGAGGTTCCCCAGTCTTTTGTTTCCCTTGATTTCTGACGAATCTTCAGTATCAGTTCCATCAAACCTTCGAGGTAGGCCGACTGATCGGACTCCTGCTCGTTTTTAAGTCCGAGAATTTCGAAAATAAATATGTGAAAAGTCTTTTTCAGCAGTTCAAGGTCTTCCGCGGAAATACTTTCTTTTTTATCATTCACGGAATTGATGATCCTGACTCCTTCAAAAAGATTGGCAATAACGATGGGGCTGTTGAAGTCATCGTTCATGGCAGCGTAGCAGGCGTTAAAAAGATCGGCAATAGACGATAAGCGATTGGTTATAGGGGATCGTTGTTCTGTTGGGAGTGAAGGAATCTTAGACAAGGTCTCATATCCGTTCATCAGCCTTTTCAGCCCTTTTTCTGCCGCCTGCAGTGCTTCATTCGAAAAATCAAGGGTAGAGCGGTAATGCGCCTGAAGCATAAAGAAGCGGATGGTCATCGGACTGTATGCCTGGAAAAGGGATGGATTGGATCCGGTAAAGAATTCCTCCAGGGTGATGAAATTGCCCAGCGATTTGCCCATTTTCTGCCCATTGATGGTGATCATGTTGTTATGCATCCAGTATTTCACCGTTTCATGGCCAAGGGCTGCCTGGTTTTGTGCAATTTCCGATTCATGATGGGGAAACAAAAGATCCATTCCCCCTCCGTGAATGTCGAAATTTTCACCCAGGTATCGGGTTCCCATGGCCGAGCATTCCAGATGCCATCCGGGAAAACCTTCGCTCCAGGGAGAAGGCCAGCGCATGATATGCTCCGGCTGTGCTTTTTTCCAGAGGGCAAAATCGACGGGGTTGTGCTTTTCATCCTGTCCTTCCAGATCGCGGGTATTCGACAACAGATCTTCGAGAACGCGGCCTGAAAGTTTGCCGTAATGATACTTCTTATTGTACTTTTCAATGTCGAAATACACCGAACCGTTTACAACATAAGCATAGCCGGCATCCAGTATTTTTTGTACGAACACGATCTGCTCTATCATATGCCCGGAAGCCCTGGGTTCAATTCCGGGTCGTTTTACATTCAGGGCGTCCATAAAAATAAAATACCGGTCGGCATAATACTGGGCAATCTCCATGGGTTCCAGTTGTTCGACCCGCGCTTTAAAAGCAATCTTATCCTCTCCTTCATCCAGATCGGCAACAAGGTGCCCGACATCAGTAATATTTCTGACATACCGAACCTTATACCCGAGATGGAGGAGGTAGCGGAAAACCAGGTCGAACGTTATGGCCGGACGGGCGTGGCCCAGGTGAGGATCGCCGTAAACAGTAGGCCCGCAAACGTACATGCCGGCAAAAGGAGGGTTGATGGGTTCAAAAACTTCCTTTTTCCCCGAAAGGGTATTAAACAGACTCAGCTTGTTATCCATTGTCAGAAGGAATTCATGGCAAATTTAGGAATTTTATGGTTCCTGAAAATCAGAAAACATGATAAAGAAATCTGCCCGAATCCGGGCTGAAGAAAAATTGGGAATTTTCACGACCCTGGCAGGGCTGCACAGAATATTGACTTCTTATAACTTTTTTCCGGTCAGCCGGTCATTATAATCGCTTTCGCTTATTTTTTCCATGGCGGCAAGAGAAGTGTTGGTGGCGGAAACAATATAGGCTTTCTGTTTCTGAAAATGGATGAACATGGCAGCAAGGTTCACGGCGGCTTCAATTCCTTTCGGATTACGGAAAATGACCGTGAAAAACATCTTCCAGTAAAGAAACCTGGTTTCCTTCGAAAAACCTGCTTCCCTGCAGACCCTTAAAAAAGACCGCATGTAGATCAGCCAGGTGGAAAAACTGGGTTTGTGACGGTATTTTGGTCTGATGTTCAGCCCGGTGTAGATAACCCGCTGGTAGTAATTCGATGGATCGTAGGCCGCATCAATCACCGTAATGTAGTTTTTAAAGACCTCGGAACGCGGGATCAGGGTGACGAAATTGAGTCCGGAAGTCATCTGGTCGACATCGGTATCATTCACGTTCTGGGCCAACAGCTGGAACAACCTTCCTTCTGTCTGCAGTCTTCTGGTAAGCTGGGTGTTCGGCAAGGCATACAGCAATCCGATCATGGCCATGGCGATGCCCGATTCCTGGATGGAAGCAATCATGTTGGCCGCGATCTGCCTGCTTTCACTGTCGAAGCCAATGATATACCCCCCGTTGCTGACCATTCCATAGGAAAGGATCTTTCGCACCGCTTCCGTCACCGGGCGGTTTACGTTCTGATTTTTATTGTTTTTTGCAAGGGTTTCGTTTTCAGGGGTTTCAATACCAAGAAAAACATAGCGGAAATCACATTCCTGCATCAGTCCAAGAAGTTCCTCATCGTCCGCCAGGTTGACAGAAGCTTCGGTGGTAAAATAAAACGGGTATTTCCGTTCAACCGTCCACGTCCTGATTTCCCGTAACAGTTCTTTCACTTTATTCTTATTCCCGATAAAATTGTCGTCAACCATGTCGATATGTCCACGGTAACCCAGGTCGTACAATGTCTGAAGCTCTTTGAGTATCTGGGGTATGGTTTTATAGCGGGGAATGCGCCCGAATAACTCGATCACGTCGCAGAATTCACAATTGAAAGGACATCCGCGGATAAACTGCATGCCGATCATGATATAATCACGGAATCGGATCAGGTCATAGCGCGGTACCACCGACTGCAACATATCAGCCCGCTCTGTGGACACATAGGTGCCCGATGTTTTCCCGCTTTCAAGGTCTTTCAGGAAAAGAGGAATGGTGATCTCTCCCTCGCCCAACACAAGGAAATCAGCCTCCCGGTACAGATCAGGCTGAGAAGTGGGATCAGGCCCCCCCACTACCACAGCACGGTCAAGGGCATGGGCCCGCCGGATGAATCCGAGCATACTTTTTTGTTGGGGAAGCATCCCTCCTGTACAAACGATATCTGCCCAGAGAAGATGCGCGTCGAGCAAAGGTTCAACATTTTCATCCACCAGCCTGAACGTCCATTGCTGTGGTAACAGCGCTGCCACAGTTAGCAGCCCCAGTGGAGCAGCCGGATATTTGGCGCCCACGATGTCACAAACATCCTGGTAATTCCAAAAACTAAACGCTGAAAATTTTGTCTGTACAAGCAGACATTTGGCGGCCCCTCCGTGCAAATCCTTCATTCCTGTCCCTTCTCGGTAAAAACGCTGCAAAGTTATGGAAAAAAATGAAAACTGATTATCTTTGTATTTATATCCCTCTATATGAAGCTCATCCTGCCACTGGCCTGGCTTGTTTTATCCGCTCCTTTGTTTTCCCAGCAATTTAATGGAAAAACAGAGGTCAGAAAGAATCCCCTGGTACAGTTTGACCATCTTTCCACACATAATGGTTTAAGCGACCGGGACGTGATTTCAATTTTTCAGGACCGGTATGGCTATACCTGGTTCGGAACGATTCACGGACTGAACAAATTTGACGGATATAATTTCTGTGCTTTCTATCATAAACCGGGCGACAGCCTGTCTTTATCTTCCGATCTGATTGAATGCATGGCAGAGGATCCTTTAGGGAATCTGTGGATGGGTACTGACCACGGGCTCAACCGTTACGACCGGAAGAAGAACAGCTTCCGGCAATATTTTCACCAGCCTGCAGACACTTCCTCTCTATCCGGAAATCACATCCGCGCCTTATACGCTGCCCGGGATTCTATTCTGTGGATCGAAACTTTCGATGGAACCCTGCATGCCATGGACGTCCGCACTGAAAAAATGCAAAGGTACCCGCATCAGCCTCCTTACCAGTCGGAATATCATTATCATACAATTTATGAAGACCAGACGGGCAAATTATGGATAGGCGGAAGGAATCTAGGAATCATTTACTTCGACCGTGATCGCAATGTCTTCCACACCATCCGGGCAGATGAAACCCGGCCAACGGGAAAAAGGGAAAGCGATATTTCTGCCTACCTCGAAGATTCCAGGGGAAATTTCTGGGTTTCCGGTCTCGACGGAGTTTACCTTCTCGACAGGCAGAAGGAGGTGTTCAGGAAAGTTTTCGCAGTTTCTACCTGGTCGATGGCAGAGGACGTGAAAGGAAATCTTTGGCTTGGCACCGGACAGGGACTTTATCAGTACAACCCCGCTGGCAATATCCTGTTTGAATTCCATCCGGAACCGGACAATCCCTATGCGATTTCTTCCAACCAGATTAATAAGGTTTTCCCCGACGGTCAGGGAAATATCTGGGCAGGAACTGACAATGGTTTGAACCGCATTTCCCGGAAAGCTTTTCCTTTTGAACATTACCGTCATATTCCCGGAAACACGGGAACTTTATCATCCAACAATGTTTCTGCTGTCCTCCAGGACCATACCGGCGTCCTCTGGGTAGGCACCATGGGCGGCGGACTTAACCGCTTCGGCCCGGTAGTTGGCACGCTTTCCTGTTTCAGGCATGACCCCGGCAACCCCGGGAGCCTTGGATCTGATAAAATTTCCTGCCTTTACGAAGACAGGGATGGCACGATTTGGGTCGGTTTATGGGCAGGGGTCGGATTCCAGCGGTTTGACCGGAAAAATAATTCTTTTCAGACCTGGCGTAAAAGTTCCGGAACCCTGAAAACTGACTGGTATAATGATTTTGCGGAAGACCGCCAGGGTAATTTTTACCTCGGTTTCTGGGGCGGGCCCGGTCTGACTCTTTTTGACAGAAATCAAGGCGTTTTTCTGAAGAGTTTAAAAGAATTATTCATCCCTGCCGACGGATCACGTTTGATCAACGTGCTTTTTACTGATAGCAAAGGAAGGCTCTGGATCGGCACTTCCAAGGTCGGACTTCAGGTTCTTGATCCCCGAAGCATGAAAACAATCCATTATGGATATACCCCCGGAGACTCCGGGGGATTGCCGGGGCCGGAAGTCAATTCGATTCTGGAGGATGCACAAGGGATGATCTGGATCGGAGGACGGGGGGTCAGCCGCCTCAACCCGGAAACAGGCTCTTTCACCCATTTCACCATGAAGGAAGGGTTGCCTGATCAAACGGTCATGGGAATGGAAGTGGATCAGAAAGGGAACCTCTGGATCAGCACCCGGAATGGATTGTCAGAATTTGATCCCCTTACCTTCACTTTTCACAATTTTACCATGGAGGACGGATTGCAGGAAAACGCTTTTTCTCGTGCCCACACCCGGCTTGCATCCGGGGAGATGATCTTTGGCGGACCAAATGGATTTACCCGCTTTCACCCCGACAGCATCCGGTTTAAGCGAGACACCTCCAGGCCTGTTATAGAAAATTTCAGGGTGTTCAATCAACTTCGGCAGGCCGACCTATGTGAAATTCCCTTTCTTGAACTCTTGTATCATGAAAACTTTTTCTCTTTTGAACTGGCCGCTCCCGCCCAGATCAGACCTGAAGGGGTGGCCTACGTTTACCGGCTCGAACCCCTGGAAAAAACCTGGCATCAAACCGACGCATCAAACCGGCGTGCTTCCTATACCAGCGTTCCACCGGGTTCCTACCGGTTCGTGGCAGGGATCGTTCAGTCGCCCGGCGGGGAACCCGATTCCATAGTATCCGTAAGGTTAAGGATACAACCTCCTTTCTGGAAAACCTGGTGGTTTTATCTCACCGGGCTCCTCCTGGCGCTTGCTCTGATTGCCGGCTTATTCAGGATACGCGAAAAACAACTGCTGTGGCGAAACCGGACCCTTGAACTGAAACAAAAATTACTTCGGTCACAGATGAATCCCCATTTTATTTTTAATTCCCTGTTTGCCATTCAGAATTTTATTTACGGGCAAAAGGCAGATAAGGCAGGAAGGTATTTATCGGATTTTGCACACCTGATTCGCCTGATTCTCAATAATTCACGGGAGGAATATATCGCCCTGGACAAGGAGATTGAGACCATCCGCCTGTACCTCGACCTGCAATCCCTGCGATTTAACCCTGCGTTTCATTATACCCTGACCCTGGACCCGGAAATAGACATGGAACTGACCGCCGTTCCTCCTATGCTGGCCCAGCCCTTTATCGAAAATTCCCTGGAACATGGTTTACGGCATCAAAAGGGTGAAGGTCAGATAGAAATCCGTTTCACCCTCGAAAAAAACCGCTTATGTTTTGAGGTGGCAGATAACGGGATCGGACTGATGCGTTCGCAGGCCACGAAAAGAGAAAAACCGGACGGGCATAAATCGCTGGCGATGGAAATCACCAGGGAACGAATCCGGCTCCTGAACCGAAACCTGGATCAGAAAATCCGGTTTGAAATTACCGACCGTTCCTCGGAAAAAGAAGGAATGTGCGGCACCAGGGTCCGGTTCAGCATTCCTTATATGGATTATAAACCAACGGAAAATATCGAACCAAATAATTAACTTTGTCGGTAAACCAAATTGCATGTCTGATCTGATAAAGACCCTGATCATTGATGATGAGCCCAATGCCCGGCAGGCAATCAGGAAAATGCTATCTGTTTATTGCAGAGACGTACGGGTTGTCGGAGAGGCGGAAGGGGTGGTTTCCGGCCTTGAAGCCATTTTAAAATTTGAACCTGAACTGCTGTTGCTGGATGTTGAAATGCAGGATGGTACCGGATTTGACCTGCTGAAGAAACTGAAAGAGATCGATTTCGGCGTGATCTTTATCACCGCTCATGAACATTATGCCCTCAATGCCATTAAATTCAGCGCCCTCGATTACATCCTGAAACCCATCAACCCAAACGACCTGGTGACTGCTGTGGAAAAGGCTGTGAAATCAAGGAAAGAAGACATGATCCTGAAGTTAAAATCTTACGCCGAGAACACGGAGGAAGTGAACCGCCCTCCCCGTAAGATCGTGCTCAATACCGCTACCAATGTTTACGTCATCAACGTGGAGGAAATACTGAGATGCGAATCGGACGAGAATTATACCCAGATCCATTTTCTCGACCGCGATAAGATCATTGTTTCTAAAACACTTAAAGAATTTGATGAACTTCTTTCTCCGTATGGCTTCTTCAGGGTCCATCAGTCTCATCTGATCAACATGGCCTGTGTGGATTCCTATATTAAGGGACTGGGCGGAATCGTGGTTATGAAGAATAAGGAGAAAGTTCCGGTATCGGCCCGAAGGAAAGAGACTTTCCTCAAACGACTCTCGGGCTGATCAAATCCTCAAAATTTCCCGTCGCTTAATAAATTTCCCCGAACGCTTCCTGAATCTCCTTGCAGATTCCATGGTCACGGTATTATCTTCGTTCCATAACCAATACTATATACCATGAAAAAGACCACTTTATTTTCAATGGTCGGGATCTTCCTCCTTGGATTTGCCCTGACCACCGGTGGGTGTAAGAAAAAATCAAGTGCCGATGAGGAATATCTGGCGCCCTATCATCCCACCTTTTCCGCAAAGGGTGTGAAATACAATAATTCCGGATACGCCTTTCTCTATTTTGAGATTAAATGTACCTCAGATGCAGTTGAAATTACTAATATTTCGGCATATGGGCCTTTTGGATCGGCCACTTACAGCGGAGGAGGCGAAACTTTCAACCAGAATCAGACCATTTATCTTTACGACGAGGATAAGTTCCTGTATCATGAGGGGAAATATACTTTTACCATCAATGGATACATCCGCAGCGGAAGCCATAGCGGCGACAGTTTCAGCCTGACCGCCTATTACGAACTGATCATTCCGTAAGGCTTTGATTTGACCAGGGAAACCGGACAATTACCTGATCCTCCTGATCAGGTATTATTGTTCCGGTTTTGTCATTTTCCATGAACGGAAAGAAAATAAGTTCTAATTTTGGTGAAATTATTAACCCTCTGTAATGGAAAAGATCTTAGTTATCGGATGTTCCGGACAAATCGGTTCGGAGCTTACACTTGAACTGCGAAAAATCTACGGAAACGAGCAGGTTATTGCCACCGACATCCGTCCTGCCCCGGCAGAGATCAGCGGAAGCGGACCCTTCGAAGTGCTCGACGTGCTTGACGCTTCCAAACTGCAACTGATTCTCGAACATGAAAAGGTCACCCAGGTCTATCACCTGGCCGCCATCCTTTCAGGCAATGCCGAAAAACGCCCCATGCCCTCCTGGGATATCAATATGCGCAGCCTCTTCAATGTACTGGAACTGGCCCGTGAACTGAAAATTAAAAGGATCTTCTGGCCCAGCTCCATCGCTGTTTTCGGTCCGACTACCCCGAGGATGGATACGCCCCAATACACCATCATGGAACCCAACACCGTGTATGGTATCAGCAAACTTGCCGGCGAACGCTGGATCGAATATTATTTCAACAAATATGGCGTAGATACAAGGAGTCTGCGTTACCCGGGTCTCATCAGCTACAAGACGGAAGCCGGAGGCGGAACCACCGATTATGCCGTTGAAATCTTCTATGAAGCCATCAAACACAAGAAATATGAATGTTTTCTCGGTCCCGATTCTGCACTCCCGATGATGTTCATGCCCGACGCCATCAAGGCAACCATTGCCATCATGGAAGCCGATGCTTCAAAACTATCCCTCCGTTCGAGCTATAATGTGGCAGGGATCTGCTTCACTCCGAAAATCCTGGGCGAAGAGATCAAAAAACATATTCCGGAATTCCAGATCACTTACAAACCCGACTTCCGTCAGGCCATTGCCGATTCCTGGCCGGCCTGTATCAATGATGAGGTCGCTAAAAAAGACTGGGGATTAAATTATGAATACGACCTGGCAAAAATGACGGAAGTGATGCTGGCCGAAATATCGAAAAAACTGTTGTAATCTAAAGGTAAAACCGAACCATCGGACGGTTTCTCGAGGTCTGATCTGCAATTTTAAACCCAGCCCGTTCAAACGATTTGTATAATCCGATCCATGCAAAGGAATCGGGAAGTTTTTCGGTGGTGGGGATGGTTGGATATGCTTCAATGATCTTTATTCCCTGATCCCTGGCAATTTGGATCACGCCCTTTAACAGTTCCACGGAAATGCCCGCTTTTCTGAACTTTTTATCGATAAACATACAAGGAATAGCCCATACGGGCTTATCATCAATGGGTTTGTGCACCCTTGATTTACCAAGCTTAAGAAAGTCTTTCCGGGGGGCAAATGCACACCATGCGATGGCCTGACCCTCATAAAGACCCAGTACCCCCGTGGGCTGGTTATTCCATACCAGTTCCTTCATGGCACTTTTATTCCCTTCTTCAAATTTTCCCTCCTGAAAGTCGGTTTTTGCAAGACGGTAATACATGCACCAGCAGTTTCCGCAAGCTCCCCTGGGCCCGAAAAACTGTTCGAACCTGCCCCAGTTTTTTGTTGTCAGGGGCTCAAATGTGAGGGCTTTAAAAAAATCAAGATCGTCGTTTGTGGCTTTTTTGATCATGGTAGTTTAAATCGAAAATCTGTTTTTAGTTAATGGTAAGATAGGGTAGGCAAATGGCCATAAGGCCTGAAAAAATCATCCTTGAGCAGCCGGGCATCGCTGTGCATAAATTTTCAAGCTGCCTGACAGCCCCGTCAAGCCTTCTCACAATGGCATACCGATGCGTATCCATTTTGCAAAGAGATTGAGTTCGCAGGGGGAAAGTTTAACCGTACCCGGTTTGGGCATGGGAGCATAGCCCGGATCCTGCCGTATGGCTCCCAACAGCCTTCCACCGTTGGCGGCAGCCACAACCTGATCATAGGTTCCGAGCCCGAGGCCTCCGCCGGGGTTGGAGCCGCTATGGCAAGCCACACACCAACTTTGAAGAATGGGACTGATTGCAGCCGTATAGGTAACGTTCAATGAATCGCAGCCGGTTGAATCGCATGAATTGTTAAAAGCACCCTGGGCGATCCACCAGTAGAGGATGCTTTTCCCTTCGGCATCAAGGGGAGCATCGGGAGGCATGCGGCCCTGGGAATTGCTGAATAACTTCCGGTATAACCGGCTGTCCTGTGGATCGAAAGGAGTCACCAGGGTAATCACATCTTGATAATTGTCAAGCACAAGGCCGGATTTATGGGTGATCTGATCGTGGCATTTTGAACGGGCACATCCCGAAAGGATCACAGGATATACACTGTTACGAAAATAAATGGTGTCCATGGAGCACTTCCATCCGGGGGGAGGCGGAGAAGGGCGGGCAGGCTCAAAATTCAGATTTGCATCATGGTAACAAGCTTGAAATAGAAACATGCCCAGAAAAAAAAAGTAAATGACCCGGCTTTTCATCGTAAAGGGGTGTTTGTCCTCCCAAAGATATAAAAAGTTCCCCGATGCCGGATGACGGGCTGCATTCATTTCTTCCCCTTCAATACGCAATATTTCGTGTTAACAATTTACCATTTCTTATAATCAGAAGTTAACCCTCTTATTATCTGAATGTTTTTGAATGATTTTTATGAATTATTAGTATATTTGCATGAATTATCATTCATTAAATAGATTTTATAATATTTATTGACTGATTTATCATACATTAATAAATGGAAGCGGATGATGCTTTAAGGATGAAGATCCTTGGCTCCTGGATTAAACACGCCCGCATGCAGCAAAACAAGACCCAGGGCCAGCTTGCCGGAGAAGCCGGTATCGCCCGTTCTACCCTGAGTTTATTCGAAAGGGGGGAGAACACCAGTATGCTGGTTTTTATTCAGCTGTTAAGGGCATTAAACCTGCTGGATTTGCTTCAGGCGTTTCAGGTTGAGGAGCAGGCCGATGCTGTTCAGAAGTTTAAAGCCAGGAAACCCGGGAGAACCCGGGCAAGGAATATCCGTCAGGACCGAAAAAAACCAGAGCCTGAATCAGATTGGTGCTCATGGCAGTAGAAAAAGAATGCCGAAAACCCCCTTCCCGGTTTCCGGCATCTTCCCTTCAACAAGGATTTATTCAAGCGTCAGCATGGCTTCCGCGGTATGGCCCGGGTTATCAGTTACCCGGGCGGTAAGGATTAAACCGGCAAGGGAAGCGACGGTGGCAGTTGCGGTAAAAATCCAGAAAGCCTGGCGCTGATCTTTCTGGCAGATGCCTTCTTCGATCACTTCTCCCTGGGGATCGGTGATTTTAAGATGGACTTCGGCAACATGGAAGTCGTCGCTGGCATCGACCATGATCTTGTCGCCTTCATTTCCCCGGTAATTACCGGCATCGATTGCATCGACTGTGGGTGGGCGCAGGAAATCCGTCACGGCCATCACATAGGCTGTTCTCCCGTTGCCGGCCCTGGCTTCATAAGCCGCCCTCATTTCGGGATCGGTCAGAATGTCTTTGGCCCATTGAGTGGCCTTGCGAAAATTCCTCCTCACCGCCAGTTGCGTTTCGGCCGGTTTGCCTCTGTGCTTTTTTGGCGGCTTGGCCATGATGCTCTGACCGTAGCGGTTACGGAACACCAACTGGTTGCCGAATTTTCCGCTATAGGTCTTGGTGATTACATTTTCTTTACTTTTTGACATGGTTTTAAAATTTAAAGGTGAATAAATGCGATCGCGGCCGCGATCTGTTTAAGGTTTGTACAAACTTTCTTTTTAAGCTCCCCGGAGGGTATTTTTATTTTCATGACGAAGCGGTTAAAATGTTCATCACAAAAATAGTTTATCAAAAAGGCGGGCGGTAGTTGCAGGGGGTGGTACAACCCTCGTCTAAAACGCTGACATAAAGGCGTTTAATCTATTTCCCCTTCTATCATTTTTCCGAAATTTTCGTGTTTTTTCCGGAAACCCGTTCACAGGCAATATCCGGTCATCATCATTTTACCGGTCATTTATCCGTCACGCTCCAATCTTTTATTAAGGGTTTATTAAGGATTCATTCAGGGTTCATTCAGGGTTCTCCAATCCTTTTTCCTTTAAGCATTCATTAAGCATTCATTTAGGAAGAAGGGATCGGACTGCACTATATTAAGCGTTAACTGATCAGGTAGGATTTCGTCAGTATTAATTGTAAAAACGCCAAATAAACAATGATTTATTAAATAAAAATGAGTTATTAATTTGACTTTTTTAGAATTGGATATGACCAAAGAAAATGCTATTCGATTGTTTGAATCAAGACAAGTTCGGGTTGCCTGGGATGACCATGTTTAAAAGTGGTGTTTTTTAGTAATTGATATAGAAATACTTATAGACAGCAATAATTCTCGCAGATACTGGAGTGATTTAAAAATTAATTCCATCAATTCCGTCCCCTTTAGCAGAACCATTCAAAACATGGCTTGCAAGGAGCGATCAGTGGTCATTGAACTGATTTCATCCCCCTCCCCTCATTTTCACCGACCGCCTTCCCCTGTTTATCGGGTTTCATTCCGTATCAATCGATTAACCTTCCCCCACCTTTGCGATCGGGCTTATCTTTGCTTCATCAAATCAAATAAAAAACAACATGAAAGCAACAATGACCCTCCTCGCAGCAATTCTGGTTCTCCAGGTTAACCTTCTTTTTGCAGGAAATGAAATTCTGACTTCGGTTCCAAATGTAAAAGAAAGCGCAAGTGTTTCCATTTTCAATCTTACGCCTGCCATTCCGTCCGTAGCAACATTTGAAGAAATGCCGGTTGAGCTCGAAACTGCGCTCAGCCTTGCTCCTTTAACGCCTGCCGTTGCTGATTTTGAAGAAATTGCCGTCATCCTGCCTTTCGACATCCGCTCACTGGCGCCCTCAACCCCTGCCGTAGCCGACTTTGATTAACCCGCTATATTTTTCTCATGACTTAAAAAAAGCTGCCCGGTTCTGGCAGCTTTTTTAACTTAACCCCGTTTATTATTTACCCGGGGTCTTCGTAATTCCCGGGCAGTGAAAAGTAAAACTGACTTCCTTTGCCGGTTTCGCTTTCAACCCATATTCTCCCACCGTGTTTTTCAACAAATTCTTTACAAAGGATCAGTCCCAGCCCGCTTCCCTTTTCTTTATTCGTGCCCAGGGTTGAATAATTTTCATCCATCTTGAACAATTTATCCAGGGACTCTTTTTTAATCCCGACCCCATTATCGCGCAACGTTATGACCGTTTGTTCCGGAAGTTGCTCCAGCGCCACCACAATCACACCGCCCTGACCGGTAAATTTTATGGCATTCGAAATCAGGTTCCTTAAAATAATTTCAAGCATGGCTTTATCGGCAATTACCATCTTACGTTGTGGTAATTCGGTAGAAATGGCTATCGATTTCTGCTGAGCTGTATCGCTTGATATTTTAATCACGTCATGGATAAGCGTAACAATGTCGGTCGATTCCGGGTTAAATTTCATTCTGCCGGTTTGTGCGAGCGACCAGTCGAGGAGGTTTGTCAGCAAATCAAAAACGCGCTGGGAGGAATTCCGTATGATCGCAGCATATTTTTCGATTCCTTCAAGGTCATTTTCACGAATCTGATCCATCAGGAGGTTGCTGTACCCTATGATGCTGTTGAACGGACTTTTCAGGTCGTGGGCAATGATGGAGAAAAAACGATCCTTCGTCCTGTTCGCTTTCTTCTTCAACTGAAGGCGGCTGTATGTGATCAGGGTAAGGATCATGACCATTATCAGCAATACCACCAGGAAGATCCTGACCGAGTTTTGCTTGCTGATGCGCATGCGGTTCAGCTCGGCATCTTTGTGCAACAATTCTATTTCCTTCTCTTTTGCCCTGGTTTCATAGCGGGTTTGTATGCTGATGATATTCTTCATCTTACTTTCGCTATAAATGCTGTCGCTCATCACCTTAAAGAGCCGGAAGTATTCCAGTGACTGCCTGTAATCGCCCATCAATGCATAAGCTTCCGACAAGCGCTGCCAGGCTGTCATTATCCGGTCACGGGCATTTGCAAGTCGTGCCAATTCCACAGCAGTTTTTAAGTTGAATATCGCTTCCGAAAATTTCCGCTGGTTTAGATGAATATAGCTGAGGTTGATTAAAATCATTGATTTCCCAACCTGGTCACCGAGTTTACCGGCGATCTGAAGCGCCTGGTTAAAATAGCCCAGGGCCTTATCTGGCTGGTTTATCCTTGAATAGACTTCGCCGACATCATTCAGCACCCAGAAATAGAGCTTGCGTTCATTGGTATTTTTAACCAATGTAATTACGGTCTGAAAATTCTTGAGCGCTGATTCATACCTGTGAAGGTCGGTATTGAGTTTACCTATGCTGTTGAGGATTTTTGCATATTCAATCTTATCGCCCAGCTCCTCCATGATCACTAAGGCAGCGGTATATTGCCCCATGGCCTTGTCATAGTCACCTAAATCGCGGTAGATCAAACCAATATTGTTCATGGCAAAAGCAGCAAGTTTACGGTTGCCTGTATTTTCAGCAATCCTAAGGCAACTATCGCTATAGTGCATGGCATGGTCGTATTCACCCATTGCCCAATAATTCACACCCCCGTAAAGCAGGGCTTTAGCCTTTTTCTCGGGTTTGCCTGTTTGCTCTGCCAGACGAATGGCTTTGTTGGCCATTCCCAGTCCTTTGACCGGTTCAACGCTCCAGTAAGCTTTGCTGAGCAGAAGCTCCAGGTCGAGTTTTTCGGATGAATCAGCCGTGATCAGTTTTTTCTGCAGGCTGTCGATGTCATTCTGGGAATGTGCCGCCAGGGCATACGCCAGCATGGCAACGATCAGGATTTCCCTGAAACCCCTGAATCGCGATAATCCGTGAATACGCTTCTCCTGTTTATTCTTTGATGATCTTTTTATATTCAAACGTCTTACCATTCTCAAGTTTAATCATATAGACGCCGGGAACAAACGCATGCGTCTTTACCACCGTCTTTTCTTCCACACTTCCTTTGAAAACAATCTGCCCCATGGAATTCAAAATTTCAAATGTCATCCTTTGCCCCTTATCCGGTAATTCTATGATCAGTTCATTCCGGAAGGGGTTGGGATAAACCCTGACATGGGAAGTGTTTCCGATTGTTTCCATGCCCACATTGGTAATAGAAATAATATTCGAAGGAGCTGAACTGCAGCTGTTAAGGGTGACAACATCATAATAATTTCCATTGGCGGTGACGGTATAGGCCGGGTTGGTAGCCCCGCTGATGATCCCCAGCTGATTATACCACTGGTTGCCTGAAGGGGCATTGGAATTTAAGATAAAACCCACCAGGCTGATGGTTGGTGCGGGAGGTGTCTCAGGCTGCGGATCTATCACAACACCCGCTGAGGCAACCGAAGTACATCCCGTGGCCCCGTCGGTGACTGTGAAATAATAGGTTCCGGAAGCAAGGCCGGAAATGGTGGTGATAACGCCTGTTCCGCTGATGCCTCCCGGATTGATGATCCAGGTGCCGGCAGAAGGCAGGCCATTTAAGACCACGTTCCCCGTAGCCAAGGTACAGGTAGGTTGGGTGATGGTTCCGACGACCGGGGCAGAAGGCGTGGCAGGCTGGGGATTGATCACCACATTGGCCGATGCAACGGAAGTGCATCCGCTTATTCCATCGGTTACCGTAAAATTATAGGTTCCGGAAGCAAGGCCGGAAATGGTGGTGGTGACGCCTGTTCCGCTGATGCTTCCGGGATTGATGATCCAGGTGCCGGCAGCGGGTAAGCTATTTAAAACTACGCTTCCAGTAGCCAAAGCACAGGTGGGCTGGGTGATGGTTCCGACGAGCGGGGCTGCCGGCGGAGTGCAGGCATAATATACAGGCGATTCCCAGAGACCTCTGCCAAATGTGGCGGCCCTTAAAATACTGTTTTGCGCAATGGAATTATAGTAAATTTCAAGCTCTCCCAGTTTAACATTGGGCAATCCGGTATTATAGGCTATCCAGTTATCGGAACCCTTTTTGAAGTAAACCCCGAGTTCGGTCCCCACATACAGCTGGTCTTCGGTAGTTGATTGAATATTCTGAACAATTGAATAAGCCGGAATTGAGGGTAATCCGGTTGATAAATTTGTCCATGAGGATCCGCCGTTTACAGATTGATAAACTTTGTTTGCATTATACCCGCTCATGGTGATCCAAAGCATGTTTGCATCATTATTTTTCACAGCAATACTGGTTATACTCCCCGAACCGACCGGCAAAGTTCCGGTAATTTCGCTCCAGGAAGTCCCCCCGCTGATGGTTTTCCAGATTTTATATTGAGCGGCTACATACAATACCAGGGTATTTGAAGGCGCAATGGCCATGGAACGGATTTTATCAGAAGTGTTCATGGTGGAGATCTTTGTCCAGCTGGTGCCCCGGTTGGTTGTTTTCCAGATATCGGCATACCCGGCATAAAGGATCTGGGGGTTGCCAGGGTCGATGATATAAGGCGTAACCCAGGCTCCGCTTCCTGCTCCCGAAGGCTGAATCTGAGTGGCACTGCCCCAGTGATCGGTGGTCCGGTCGATTTGTCCATTCACGTATGTACCGTATTGAATGTTGACATTGGAATAATCTATCAGACATTCCATTCCATCGCCTCCTTTAACATCATCCCATACGCCGGCAGACAAGAGCTTGGTTCCATTGTCCTGCAATCCGGTGATGGTTTCATTGGAAACGGTCTGGGAAACGCCAAGTTTATACATCTGGCTGATGACCAGTCCATTGGTTTTATCAGTCCAGTTTGTTCCGTTGTTGTTTGATAAATAAACACCTCCATCGTTGCATTCAAACAGGTCTCCGTTGATCCGGTAGGCTAATTTGTGTTTGTCGGCATGAACAGCCTGCACCCCGTTGCCCGACCAATGGTTGACAATCGACCAGGAAGTGCCTCCGTTGGTGGAACGCCATGTATTGACACCTCCCACCAGCAGCGTATTGGCATTGGAAGGAGATACGGCCAGGCAGAGGTCATACCAGCCCTGTCCTCCGGAATCGCCTCCGTTGGAATTCCATCCCATCAGATTCAGGGTTGTTCCGCTAAAGACCTGGGAATAAGCAGCACCGCTATTGGTAGATTTATAAATACCATAAAGTCCGCTGCCGGAATTTACAGCAATGGCATACACCCAGGAGGCCTGGTTGGAAGAAACGGCAAGTTCTATTCTGTAAGCGCTGGTATTGCTGAAAGCCTGGGTCCAGCTTGTTCCCCCGTTGGAAGTTACATAAATTTTACCATCGGTGGTGGAGCCATAGAGGGTGTTGAAGTCCCCTGGCTTATATTCCATATCTATAAAATCGGTGGAAGTCAGCTGGGTACTCCAGACTGCTCCACCGTTGGTGGTTTTATAAACACCATCGGTGGTTGCTGCAATCAAAATCTGATTGTTGTTCGGATCCTGCAAAATGCGGTTGACCATTTTACCGTTGGATAACTGATAGGAAATTCCGGTACTGTTCCATACCGCCCCTCCGTTTGTAGATTTCAGGACCCCGATGCTTCGGTTATCCCAGTGGTCTTTATCGCCAGTGGCAATGTAGATGGTGTTGGAAGTGGCATAATCAGGAGGGATGACGATATCGCTGACAGCCAGCGCATCCAGGCTGCTGGTCAGACAGGTCCAGGTAGAGCCGTTATTGGTGGTGACCCATATTCCGCCTGCAGCCGTCCCTACCCAATAGGTATTGTTATCCGTAGGGTGAAAAGCGATGCAGTTGATCCGTCCGATCCCGGCATATCCGCCGGTTGAACTATTGCTGCCCAAAGAGATCCAGTTGGCATCCACAGTTGATTTAGGCTGTGGGTTGGATTTCAGGTATTCTTCATAAATTTCCTGTGCAGATTGTTTCGGGAATTCTCCTGTGACCGGATTGATCTGGGTTTCTTTTTCATATTCCCATCGTTTAAATTGTTTCCATCCCACCGCTTTTTTCTTTATTCCATTTTCTATATAAAATCCCTGATCGACATGAAAGGGCGCCCAGTATTCATTGAATGCAGCTTGATAATCATAGAAAGTCAAACTTTCTTTAGCCTTATTCTGAGGCAGATTCTTTACCCAGGGCTGTGAAAATGCCATGGAAGTCAAAAACATGGACAGGATTAAAAAATAAATATTTTTCATGGGTTCGGAGTTTTAGTTTGCTGTTAATTTAACAGGTAAAGTTACAACAAAACGATCAGCAAATATCAGGGGCATTTTATCTCACGCAAAACACTTCACTCTCTTCATATCTTGAAGCCACAACGATCTTTGTACCATTGGCATGCCGGCTAAAGATGTTTTGAACCAGTTGCGGATGATTGTTGATCGCCGAAAGATGGGAGAGTAAAAGGAGCTGTAAATGAGGGGAAGCGTGTGTGGTGAAAAGTGCCAGCGCCTGGTCGTTTGAGAGGTGCCCTTCCATTCCCCGGATGCGGCGTTTCAGGTAAAGGGGATAACGCCCCCTTTCGAGCATGCCTTCATCATAATTTGTTTCCAGAAAGGCGGCATGACACTGGTTGAGACGATGCTCAACCTCCCGGCAGGCGTTTCCAATGTCGGTAAAAACACCTGCGGTAAGACCGTTTGCGCTCACCGTAAAACTATGGGGGTCGGCGGCATCATGCATTTTCGGAAAAGGATGTACCAGAAGGCCGCCCATCTGCACAGGCTTACCTGAAGTGAAATGCTTTACCTGTTCAGGTTCCAGGTTCAGCCGGCTGTGGCGGTAGGTGGCTTCGGTAATGTAAACAGGAATGCCGTATTTCCGCGAGAGCACTTCAGCTCCCCGGGTATGATCGGTATGCTCATGCGTGATGAAGATCGCTTTTACATTCCGCATCGGCAAGCCCAGCCGAATCATCCTCCGCTCTGTTTCACGGCAGGAGATTCCGGCATCGATCAGCACGGCTTCCGCCCCGTTGCCGATATGATAACAGTTTCCGTTGCTTCCCGAATTGAGCGAGGCGAGATAGAGTGGCATTTTACAAAGAACGGGAAAAAATTGAATATTTTGACTACTTTCACCTCCCGGGAACCGAAAGGGAAATGAAAAAAAATAAAATCCTTATCCTTGTTTTAACCCTGCTTTGTTTAAGCTTGGCTTTACCTGCACAGAAAAACTGGGTGTACTTCAAGGGCAAGGTCCTCGACCGGGAAAAACAAACGGGATTATCCGGCGTGAATATCAGCATACCCGGAACGAAACTGGGAACCAGCACAGGAAAAAGGGGAGAGTTTTCAATTCTCCTCGATACGGTTCCCGTTTACCTGAATTTCAGCCATCTTGGATATGAAACCCAGCGGATATGGTTCGATAATACTTCGGGCTCTATCATGGTGCTGATGAATCCGGCCGCCGGTTTACTGCAGGAGGTAGAGATCAGGGCAAACAATGAGCCTGTCCCGTTTTTCAAAGACAGCCGGTATGCCTTGTTCGATTACGAGGTTGACAGCGCCCTTGTATATCTCCTGGTTTATCGTTTTCATCTTGTAAATTCGGAACTTCTTTGCAAAACGGTATCGGGTGATACCCTGGCAAGCTCAGGACCTCTCCGGTTCCGGCCTGTCGGGTTATTCCGCGACTGCATGGGGAACCTGCACCTGCTGGGTTCCGATTCGGCATACCAGGTATGTCGCCGCATGAACCGTCTTGAACTTGTCTTCCCGGTCGGGATAAACCGTTTCCGTTCTGTGCTTCCCGATTGCGTGGCTTCCACGGAGAATCTGCTGTTTTTTCGCAAGGAAAGTCCTGATCACCTGAAGGTTGATTTCTATACCATTAATCGTCAGACCAGTAGAAAACAACCGCTGACTTCCGTGAAAGAGGAGGAAAAACTGAAAATGCTCGGTCGCAATCCTGACGATTATCGTTTCCTGCTGATGGATTCACCTCCCGGAGAAAGGGACGACATAGTCTCCTGGCAATGGGTTCATAAGGTACTTTACAAAAGCAACAATACTTCCCTTTATAAAATTGGCGACCGCTTATGTGTTTTCAACACAGGCGACCACACACTGGAACTTTACACCCTGAAAGGAGTGTTCACTTCCAAGCTGAGAATGCCGGTGATGGAGGTCAACGAAGGGCGGTGGACCGCCGAGATCTATATTGACGATGCAGAAAACAAAGCCTATACCTCTTTCATGAAAAACGGACAATTTACCTTATACCGCATCGACCTGAACACCGGTGAGCTGAAGCGAAAAGTAAGGGCAGTCCATGGCTTTCCGAAAAAGATCCGGGTTCACAATAATTTTTTGTTTTATGTTTACGATTTGCCCGGAGAGGGAGACAACAAGCATCTTTTCAGACAAAAGCTTTGACTTTTACCCAATCAATCCCGGCATTCACCGAATGATAAGGGAGTTGATCGAATTTATACTTTCCTTCAGGAAACGTAGTATTATCTTTATCTTTCTTAAATAATAATATTAATTTCAAGTCGAACCGTTTCATTGACAGACAATGAAACCCAAAGCCAAAAACATGAACCGAATTTTATCCCTGATGCTGATTGGGTTGCTGGCCATCATTCCGGCCTTATCCGACGCACAAAACCAGGTTGCCGGGATCGTTGAAAAGCGACCCGATCCTTCAGTAAAATTGACCCGTTTTTCCGAAACCCCCTATGCCGGCCGGAGGCATGTCAGGACCACAGACCCAGCCATCTCGGCCATGGCCGGAGCCATCCATGCCGACACCCTGAGGGCTACCCTTCAGGAATTGCAGAACTGGGGATCGCGTTTTTTAATGAACGACAACAAAAAAGAGATCGCAACCTCCCTGATGAACAAGTTCCTTTCTTACGGGTATACCGATGTCAGGCTTGATTCGTTCTACCTGATCATACAGAATTGGAGCGGTTTGTCGGATAGCTCCTGGCAGTATAATGTGGTCTGCACACTTTCCGGCTCCTCGGCCCCGGAGGAAATCTATGTGGTGGGGGGGCATTGGGATTCCATCTGTTTCCCCGACCCGATCAATGATGCTCCGGGCGTGGATGACAACGGCACCGCTGTGGCCGCGACTTTAGAAGTTGCAAGGATCATGAAACTGTTCAACTACCGGCCGGAAACCACCATCCGGTTCACGCTTTTCGCGGCCGAGGAACTTGGCCTTTACGGATCCCGGTTTGCTTCCGAAAAGGCAAGATCATCGGGAGAAGATGTACGGTATATGCTCAACCTCGATATGATCTCCAACAACCCGGAGAATCTTGCAATGGTCAAGGTATATCAGTACCTTGGGTTTGAATGGGCCGGCCTTGTTGCGGCGGATGCCATCGAACGCTATACGGATCTTTCCGTGGTCTTCCCTGCAGACAATATGAACAGCGGATCCGATTCCTTTCCTTTCTGGCTGTTTGGATTTCCTTCGGCCTATTTTGAAGAGATCGCTTTCAGCCCGAACTGGCACAAACCTTCTGATACCCTTGGAAATTGCAACGTGCCTTATCTTGCAAAAGTGACCGCCGGTGCGCTTGCCACCCTGGCTGAACAGCAAAACCTGCCTTATCCCCAGAAACTCCGGGCTGAATCTACCAAGGAGGAAATCTCCCTTCAATGGATGCCAACGAATAACGCTTTTGTTAAAGGATATAACATTTACCGTTCCGAGACCCCAGGGACCGCCTACCAGAAAATCAATCCCGCCCCCTTGCCCGATTCAGTGTACCATGATCTGTCCGTTACCCCCAATCAATCTTACTACTATGTTGTGACCACGGTTAATGATTCCCTTCAGGAGAGCGCCTTTTCAAACGAAGTGTCGGGAGCCCGTTTCAGTTTCAGCGACAGCCTGCTCGTGCTGGCAAATCTAAAAGGCAACAACCAAACCCCCGACAGCATCCGGGCTTTTTATGAGGCAGCGCTCGACACCATTCCATATAAATGGTACGATATCAATGCCACCCGGACGATCGACATGGCCATGGTTTCTCGTTACCGTTCCATTTTCTGGATGTCCAATTCAACTGATTTTGAATCGATAAATGATAACATTGGCCAATGCGTTTTAGCACATATGGCCAACGGAGGCAACCTGCTTTTTGCGGGTTTCTCTCCGGGGAAGTTCTGGATGAGCAACACCATCCCTTATCCTTTTAAAGTTCCTGAATCATTCCTGTTCTACCATTTATTCAGGGTGGACAGTATCGACCGGAAGATACAATGCATGCTTTTCAGGGCCAATGCCGTTATGCCCGGCTATGACACCCTCCACATTGACAGCTTGAAACACACCCAAATTAACTTTCCAGGACAGATCCATAATGTGGATGTCTTCGCCCCGGCCCAGGAAGCAAATGTGATCTATCGTTTTGATACGTATTTTGATTCGACCACATCCCTGGGAAAAATGAAACACCGCCCCGTCGGCCTTGAATACCTAGGCGAAGACCATAAAAGCATTCTGCTCAGTTTTCCCCTTTATTACCTGGATACCGCGGATGCGCGAGAATTCATGCAATTTATCATGCGGGAAAAATTTATGCACCCTGTCGGGATCAACCCACTTACATCTTCCGACCCCTTCGCCTTTCATGTATTTCCAAATCCGGTAAAAGAAGTCTGCAATGTGTCGTTCACACTCGATAAACCGGGACGTGTACGCTTAACACTGGTTTCCATGAGCGGGCAAACCCTTGCCGTTTGGATGGACCGGGGCCTTGAAAAAGGGACCCATTGGTTCAGGTATCACACGGCTTCCCTGTCGCCGGGGATGTACCATGTTCTGCTGCAGGGAAAAGATGGTTATACCGTGCGGAAGATTATTTTGTCGCACTGATCATTTCGGAGTTCGTTTTCGACGTTACAGTAAAGCCGATTTCAGGGTGAGGGGTTCTTTCAGCCTTACGCCTTTCTCCGTTTCCTGAACGGTACAGCATTCATACCGGATGTCGTGTTCGAAAAACAGGATATATTCATTCCGGGCTGCTTCTGTCATGAAAGCTTCCTTTTCTTCCAGGGTGATCAGGGGACGGGTATCGTAAGCCATCACATAGGGAAGCGGGATGTGAGCCACGGATGGAAGCAGGTCGGCCATGTAAACGACTGTTTTATCCCGGTACTTTATAAACGGGATCACCTGGCCTTCGGTATGCCCGTTGAACAGTCTTACCGAAATGCCCGGAAACAATTCCCTGTCGCCATCTATCAGTTCCAGCTTTCCTTTTTCTTTCAAGGGAAAAATATTCTCTTTCAGAAACGATGCTTTTTCACGATTGTTCGGATTTGTAGCCCATTCCCATTGCTGACGGCTTGTCCGATAGGTGGCATTCTTAAAAGCAACTTCAAAATCCGTTTTCGCGGTATTCCGGCGAACGGCGCCCCCTGCATGATCAAAATGAAGGTGAGTCAGGATCACATCGGTGATGTCATCCACCGTAAAACCATTTGCTGCAAGTGATTTGTCGAGGGTATCTTCCCCGTTGAGATCGTAATTCGAGAAGAATTTCTCCGACTGCTTGTCGCCGATCCCGCAATCGATCAGGATCCGTCTATCCCTGTCAACGATCAGCAAACAACGCATGGCCCAGTTGCAAAGGTTGTTTTCATCGCAGGGATAAAGTTTATTCCAGATCACTTTGGGAACCACTCCGAACATGGCGCCTCCGTCGAGTCTGAGGTTGCCGGTGTTTATAGGATAAAGGATCATACGCGTTGGTAAATTGGCTGGTTTACAGGTTATATTGCTGAACCGGCATTTCGCCCTTGAGCACCCTCAGGGCGTTGCTTGCCATGGACTGGATTTCGTTATCGCCGGCATAAAGGAAAACGGGGGCGAATTTTTCAACGTGATCGATGATGTTTCTGACCACAAACTGACTGTGTGCCAGCTCTCCCGTGATCAGAATGGCATCCACTTCCCCTTTTAATACGGCAAACATTTCGCCTATGCTTTTCGAAACCTGATAAGCCATGGCTTCCATGATCAGTTTGGCATGGGCATCGCCTTCCTGAATGCGGTATTCGATTTCGTTGATGTCTGAAGTCCCCAGATGTGCCTGAACCCCGGCACAGTGTGTCAACAGGCATAACATCTGTTCTTTCGTCTTTTCCCCGCTGAAACACATTTTTACAATATCCCCCAGGGGAAGTGTTCCGGAACGCACAAATGAAAAAGGTCCGTCTCCTTCAAACCCCTGGTTGACATCAATCACACGGCCCTTCAAATGCGCCCCTACAGTGGTTCCGTTCCCCATATGCGCGATGATCAGGTTCAATTCCTCATATTTTTTCTTATGGGTTTCCGCGTGAATTTTCGCCACGGCTTTCTGATTAAGCGCATGAAAAATGGATTTCCTTTGTATATCGGGCGATCCGGTAATCCGGGCGACTTCCTGGAGTTCATCCACAGCAGTGGGGTCGGCAATCATGGCGCGGGCGCCCGGAATATCTTCTGAAATGGCATCGGCAAGCAATCCGCCTATGTTGATGATGTCTTCCCCTACCGGACTATTGATCAGATCCCGCTTCAGGGTCACGTTGACCTCATAAACCCCCGATTGGACCGGTTTTATCAGTCCGCCCCTGGAAATCACGATTTTCAGATCATCAAAGACAAACTGGTTGGCTGTAATTTCCCTGATCACCGCTTCTTTCCGGTATTGAACCTGATCATACATGGATTTAAATGCAGATAACTCTTCGGCCGGATGTTTCCGGCTGATCATGTACAGCAATTTATAATTCTGATACACGGCGATCTGGGTGAGCTGATCTTTGGGATTTACAACCAGGATATTAAAAAGTGTCATCCTTCGGGTTTTTTAAGGGTTACATATTTCTCCGGTACTGTCCGCCAACTTCGAAAAGGGTATCGGTAATCTGTCCGATGGAACAATATTTCGCGGCTTCCATCAGGCTTTCAAATATATTTAAATTTTGGGTTGCAGCCAGTTTCAGTTGCTGAAGCGCCTTTGAGGATTCTTTTTCATAGGCAGCATGTAAGTGGGTCAGCATCCGTATCTGGTATTGCTTTTCCTCTTCGGTCGCCCGGATTACTTCCCCGGGGATGAGGGTCGGGGATCCTTTGCTAGAAAGGAAAGTATTGACCCCCATGATGGGCAACTTCCCGTTGTTTTTCATGGATTCATAATAAAGCGACTCCTCCTGTATCTTGCTTCGCTGGTACATGGTCTCCATGGCTCCAAGCACGCCTCCGCGCTCCGAAATTCGTTCAAACTCCATCAGCACGGCTTCTTCCACCAGTTCGGTAAGTTCTTCAATGATAAAAGCGCCCTGCAAAGGATTCTGGTTCTTTGCCATTCCGAGTTCATAGTTGATGATCATCTGGATGGCCATTGCGCGGCGCACCGATTCTTCGGTAGGCGTGGTGATGGCTTCGTCATAGGCATTGGTATGCAGGGAATTGCAGTTGTCATAAATTGCATAGAGCGCCTGAAGGGTGGTCCGGATATCATTGAAGTCTATTTCCTGTGCATGCAGCGAACGTCCGGAAGTCTGAATATGGTATTTCAGCATCTGGGAACGGGAATTCCCTTTGTATTTATGTTTCATGGCCTTGGCCCAGATGAGCCGGGCAACGCGTCCGATTACGGCATATTCCGGATCTACTCCGTTGGAGAAAAAGAAAGAAAGATTCGGGGCAAACTGATCAATCTCCATTCCGCGTGAAGCATAATACTCCACATAGGTAAATCCGTTTGCAAGCGTGAGGGCCAGCTGGGTGATGGGATTTGCCCCGGCTTCAGCAATATGGTATCCGGAAATCGATACGGAATAAAAATTTCTTACATTTTGCGTTATAAAATAGTCCTGGATATCTCCCATCATCTTCAGGGCGAAATCGGTGGAAAAGATACAGGTGTTCTGCGCCTGGTCCTCTTTCAGTATATCTGCCTGTACGGTGCCCCTGACCTGTGAAAGGGTTTCTTTTTTGATGCCGGCATATATTTCCGCGGAAAGAACCTGGTCGCCGCTTACGCCCAGCAGCAACAATCCCAATCCATGATTGCCTTCAGGCAATGTGCCCTGATACTGCGGGCGGACACTTCCCTTTTGTTTATAGATCGCGGCAATCTTTTTCCCGACTTCGGCCAGCATTCCGTTCTTCCGGATATATTTTTCGCATTGCTGGTCTATGGCGGCATTCATAAAGTAACCGACCATTGCCGGGGCGGGACCGTTAATGGTCATGGAAACAGAAGTATTGGGATCGAGAAGGTCAAAACCCGAATACAGTTTTTTGGCATCATCCAGACAGGAAACAGATACGCCGGCATTGCCGATTTTACCGTAAATATCGGGCCTGACACCAGGATCAAACCCGTATAAAGTCACTGAATCAAAAGCAGTTGAAAGCCTGACGGATGACATGCCTGCCGACAGGTAATGAAATCGCTTGTTGGTGCGTTCCGGGCCGCCTTCCCCGGCAAACATGCGGGTAGGATCTTCTCCCTCCCTTTTAAACGGGAATACGCCGGCAGCATAAGGAAATTCGCCGGGAACATTTTCGCGGAGGTTCCATTTCAGAATGTCGCCCCAGGCTTCAAAACGGGGAAGGGATATCCGGGGTATTTTCAGGTGGGAAAGGCTTTCGGTATGGGTTTCTACCCTGATTTCTTTTTTCCTGACCTTATAGATAAAATACTCCTGTTTATAAGATTTTACTTTACTGCTCCAGGATTTAATGATTTCATAATTCAGGGGATCCAGTTCTCTCAACTTTTGATCGAAGAGCAGATCCAGCTGCAGTAACATACCGGTCCGGTTACAGGCTGTATCATCCGGGAGCCTTGCATTTCCTTTATTAACCTCTCCCAGGGTTTCAATGGTCCGGGCGATGGAATAAAGACTCTGGGCAACTTTAGCCTGATCTTCCGACCAGTGGTTATAATTCCTGATGGTTTCGGCGATTTCGGCCAGATAACGGGTGCGGGAAGGGGGTATGATGAAGATCTTTTCATGCATTTCCGGACCGGCTTCAAAATGACCGGGAATCGCAAGCTTTGTTTTGGATTCTGTAATTTTTATCAGGGCACGGTAGAGTTCATTCACGCCCGGGTCGTTGAATTGTGAGGCTACCGTTCCGTACACGGGCATTTCCTCCGCCGGAAGGTCAAACAGTTTATGGTTTCTCTGGTACTGTTTCTTTACATCCCTCAGGGCATCCGGAGCTCCTCTTTTATCAAATTTATTGATGGCCACCAGATCGGCAAAATCAAGCATGTCGATTTTTTCGAGCTGACTGGCGGCTCCGTATTCCGGAGTCATGACATAAAGCGTTACATTGCTGTGATCCACAATTTCGGTATCCGCTTGTCCGATCCCCGAAGTTTCCACAATAACCATATCATAGCCGGCCGCTTTTACGATGTGGATGGCATCCCGTATATATTTTGAGAGGGCAAGGTTCGACTGACGCGTAGCCAGGGAACGCATAAAAACACGGGGATTGAAAATGGCATTCATGCGAATCCGGTCTCCCAGCAAGGCTCCCCCGGTTTTCCGCTTGGTCGGATCGATGGAAATAATGGCAAGGGTTTTATCCTCAAGGCTTCCCAGGTACCTGCGTACGATTTCATCTACCAGGGAGGATTTGCCCGCCCCGCCGGTACCGGTAATACCGATAACCGGGATGTTTTTCAGGGCAGCTTCTTTTTCAATTAATTCAAGGATGGGTTTTGCCTTTTCGGGATAATTCTCGGCAGCGGAAATCAGGCCGGCGATTTCTTTAACATCTTTTTGACGGATTTTTTCAAAGTCGGCATGGTCAAGGTTCCCGGCAGGAAAATCACATTTTTCCATCAGATCGTTGATCATTCCCTGAAGGCTCATTTTTCGCCCGTCATCAGGAGAATAAATGCGGGTGATCCCGTATTCATGCAAAGCCTTGATCTCATGAGGAAGGATTACGCCTCCGCCTCCGCCAAAGATTTTAATATGTCCGGAATTTCTTTCCCGGAGCAAATCCAGCATGTAGGTAAAATACTCCATATGCCCGCCCTGGTAGGAAGTGATGGCTATGGCCTGCACATCTTCCTGAACTGCACAGTCCACTACTTCCTGAACAGAACGGTTATGTCCGAGGTGAATGACTTCAGCCCCGCTTGACTGAAGCATGCGCCGCATGATGTTGATGGCTGCATCGTGTCCGTCAAAAAGGGAGGCAGCCGTCACAATGCGTATGTGATGGATGGGTTTATAAACTTCGAGCGCCTTCATTCATTAAGTTTCATTGAAAATCGCCCGGGCGATGATCATTTTCTGGATTTCACTGGTACCCTCATAAATCTGGGTGAGTTTGGCTTCGCGCATGAGCCTTTCCACATGGTATTCTCTCACATATCCATAACCTCCGTGGATCTGAACTGCTTCGGTGGTAACATACATGGCGGTTTCTGCGGCCCAGTATTTAGCGATCGCGCTTGCGGTTCCGTAAGGCTGATTCTGATCCTTCAGCCAGGCGGCTTTGAGACAAAAATAACGGGATGCTTCAATACGGGTATGCATTTCGGCCAGTTTAAACGCCACCGACTGATGATTGAAGATCTCGGTGCCAAAAGCCTTTCTTTCCTTTGAATACTGAAGGGCTCTCTCATAGGCTCCCTGGGCAATGCCCAGAGCCTGGGCCGCAATGCCTATCCGGCCGCCTTCCAGGGTCTTCATGGCAAATTTAAAACCAAACCCATCCTCGCCAAGCCGGTTTTCTTTGGGGACTTTTACATCGTTGAACATGACCGAATGGGTGTCGGAGCTGCGCATTCCCATTTTATCCTCATGTGGCCCCAGGGTGATCCCGGGCGCATTGCGATCGACAATGAGCGCATTGATTCCTTTATGCCCCTTTTCAGGATGGGTTTGCACGATCACAATATAGGTAGAGGCTGAATTACCGTTGGTGATCCAGTTTTTAGTCCCGTTTAAAAGATAGTGGTCTCCCTTGTCCTCTCCGGTGGTTCGCTGAGAAGTAGCATCAGATCCCGCATCCGGTTCAGATAATAAAAAAGCCCCGATTTTTTCTCCCCTGGCAAGCGGACGCAGGAAAGTCTCTTTCTGCTGCTCCGTTCCAAACAACTCTATCCCATAACAAACCAATGAGTTGTTGACCGACATGATCACGGAAACAGAGGAGTCTATTTTCGATAGTTCTTCCATTGCGAGCACATAGGAAATGGTATCCATACCGCCTCCGTCATATTTCGGATCCACGAGCATCCCGAGGAATCCCAGTTCGGCAAGGGCTTTTACATGCTGTGTGGGAAATTCGCCTTTGGCATCCCGTTCAAGGACGTCTTTGATCAACTCTCTCTGTGCATAATCTCTGGCTGACTGCCGGATCATTTTTTGTTCTTCGGTGAATTCAAAATCCATGGCTTCTTTTTTATAAAATATTAATTATAAAACACTTGTGAATTGTGATTACAAATATAGGATTATATTGAAAGGATTCCAATCCGGAGGGGGAAAAAATAAAAAAAAACCGCCCTTCCGGAGGCGGTTTATCATGGATTTGCGGAAAATTATCGTTTCATATATTCGAGCAGCATTTTCCCGATCGGATAGGAATCGGCAACACGCATATTTAAAGAATCGATGCTGATCAGGTCTATCTTTTGTTTTTCCTTTGTTTTTGAATCCCTTACGGTAATTTTAGTCCCCTTATGATTCATTTTCCATGTTCCGTTCAGGGTGGAATGCCTGAGCGCAACCGTGGCAGATTTATCATCCCTGAATTCCATGGATGTTTTAATGGTTGTTTCAATCGATTTTCTACCCTCCTCTCCACTGTTAATCATGGCCTGCTTAAAAGCAATGAGCCCGTTTTCATCATTGGCTTGACTGGAAATTAAATCATGACCGGCCGGAGGTGGTTCCGTTGCAGCCGGGGCAACCTGAAAATTCTTGTTTTTTTCGAAGGAAAGAATTTTATCCCGGGTCCATTTTCCCACAATCAGCTTTTCGTTGATACTGGGCGCACAGGAGGCTAATATCACGAGTGCGGCAGCAAATACAAATACATTGAAATATTTTCTCATTTTATCAGTTTTTTATTTTTTAACGGTTTTTCCTGAGATTTATTATAATTCCTTCACCACTTCCACGGTTGAATCCTGGTTATTAATGCTGATCCTGAATCCTCTTTTCTGGAAAACAGAAATCATCCGCTGATTATCGGTGGTGGTTTGGGCCGTTATTGTTTTCAGTTTCCATTTACCGGCAATTTCCAGACAAAAGTCGGTCATGATATTTCCCAAATCCTTATGTTGCCAGGCATCCACGATAAGAATGGCGTATTCCACCGTTTCATGGTCGGGGTCCGCGATCAGCCGTCCCACACCGATCAGGCGCTTTTTACCTTCTTCCATGATCTCTGCAACAATGGCAAGCTCCCGGTCATAATCGATATAGCAGTAACGGGTAGCAACTTCATGTGTTTCCCAATGGAAAAAATACCGGAAACGGGAGTAAAGGGATTCTTTTGAGCAATTTCCGATCATTTCGAGCCAGAGCGGTTCATCTTCAGGCTTTATTGGGCGAAGCTGTATCCCTGTTCCATCCTGCAACTTAACGGTCCGCACAAATTCTTCGGGGTAAGGATGCAGTGCCAGGTGCGAATAATTCCCCGGGTTTTCGGCCTGAGGATCCATCACGATCCGTGCGTCCAGGGCCAGCGCATCTTCCGCGGTAACCAGCAGGGGATTGATATCCAGTTCGCTGATTTCGGGATAATCGGCCGCAAGATAAGATAAGCGGATCAGGACCTGTATCAGTTTTTCAATGTTTTTCGGCTGACCTCCCCGGTATCCTGTCAGAAGCGGATAGATTTTCAGGGATTCCAGCATATGGCGGGCGAGTCTTTCATTTAAAGGGGGAAAGCCAAGGGCTTTATCACCGAATAATTCAGCGGTGATCCCTCCCATTCCGGCCAGTAAAACTGTGCCGAATACCGGATCTTTTTTTATGCCAAGGATCAGTTCAACCGAGTCTTTGGTGGAAGCCATTTTCTGGACGGTCACCCCTTCAATTTTAGCTGCAGGCCTTTTCATCCTGGCCGATTCCATTATTCTTTCAAATCCCGCCCTGACCATTTTTCCGGTTCCCAGGTTCAACTGGACCCCTCCCACATCAGATTTATGGGTGATATCGGGCGACTGGATTTTCAGAACGACCGGGTATCCGATTTTTTCGGAAATGACGACTGCCTCCTCCGCGTCTGCCGCAAAATAAGGCCGGGTTACAGGAATTCCGTAAGTTTCAAGTACTTTTTTGGAAATATCCTCAGAGAGGATCGTGGTGTTGCCGCTGCTGAGATTGCTGAATTCATCCCGTAACGATTGCCTGTCAACGGAGAATGTTACCGGGATATCCTTAGGGGTTTCATATAATGTATCGAGGTTCCTTGAATATGCCACAAGGGTCATGAATGCACGGATGGCCTGTTCCGGTGTTTTGTACGAGGGAATACCGTTTTCAACCAGGATGTCATCGGCTTCATGCATGCTCTGTCCGCCCAGCCAGGCTGCCAATAATGGTTTTGGGGTCAGCGTAACCAGGGCGCTGATTTCCCTGGCCGTTGCATTGGGATTGGTCATGGCCTGGGGCGTAAGGATGACCAGAACGGCGTCCACTTCCTTATCTTCAAGAACGATCCGGGTCGCTTTAGCAATCCGTTTGGCGCGGGCATCTCCCAGCACATCTACAGGGTTTCCGTGCGACCAGTAAGCCGGCAGGTTCTCATTCAGTTTGGCCATCGTTTCCGGGGTAAGCGCTGCCAGCACTCCGTTGGAAGCGATCAGGGCATCGGTAGCCATTACCCCCGGACCTCCCGCATTGGTTATGATTCCGAGACGGGGACCCAGGGGGATTTTATTGCGTCCGATCAGCTCGGCCACGCTGAAAATATCTCCGATATCGTACACCCTCGCAAGCCCGGCCCTTTGAAAAGCCGCATCATATACCGCGTCTTCAGAAGCCATGGCGCCTGTATGGGATGCGGCAACCTGGGCGGATTCCGGAAAACGGCCTGCCTTATAAACAATGATGGGCTTTTTCCGCGCAAATGCCCGGGCTGCCGTCATAAATTTCCGGGGATTCTGAATAGATTCAATGTAGAGAATGATGCATTTTGTATGTTCATCTTCTCCGAAATAATCAATCAGGTCGCCGAATTCCACATCGATGCTGTTCCCGATGGAAACGAACTGGGAAAACCCGATTTTACCTTCCATGGCCCAATCCAGAACAGAGGTACAAAGAGCTCCCGACTGGGAGATAAAGGCGATATTGCCAGGGCGTGGCATGCCGGCGGCAAAACTGGCATTCAGATTGATTCCGGGCACGATGATCCCCAGACAGTTCGGACCAATTACCCGCATTCCCTGGAAGCGTTTAATTTCGGTCCTGATTTCTTCTTCCAGCATCTTTCCTTCTTCCCCGATTTCTTTAAATCCTGCCGACATGATGATCAGCCCTCTGACGCCTGATTCCCCGCATTCCCTGACGAAGTCAAGTACCTTTTCGGCCGGAGTGCAGATAATACCAAGATCGGGGACCCGGGGCAGGCTTTTTACATCCGGATAACAGGGAATTCCCATCACAGCTTCATGCTCGGCATTGACAGGATAAACCACCCCGCGAAAACCACCGCTTACCAGGTTGATCAACACTTTTCCGCTGACGCTGTTGGGATTCGTCGTAACCCCGATCAGGGCAATCCGCTGCGGATTGAAGATGTTGTTGAGCTTGTGAATATTCATGACTGACAAAGAGAAGGCAATTATTCCCATCCCATGATGGGCGTTTATTATTTCTTCTGATAAGAAGCGGGATCCAGGGCTTTCGGAGTCCACAGACTCAGGAAACGGATCACTTTGGCCGTATCGTACCCTTTAACCACCGGACTCTGATACTCCAGCGCATCGGAATCTTGAGTGTTCAGCCGTTTTCCGTTTTTATCAAGGATCACAAATACCGGATAGCCGAAGCGGTTGGGGTACTGGAATTCCTCGAAAATGGTGTTATCCCGCTTTTCTTTTTCATGCGGAACATTCAGTAAAAGGTAAATATAATGGTCTGTCATCAGGGAATCAATTTTAGGGTCGCCTGACACAAGGGCATGAAAACGCATACACCAGGAGCACCAGTTCCCGCCAAACTGTATCAGCACATGTTTGTTTTCTTTCTGTGCTTTTGCAATGGCAGTATTCAGATCAGCGCGGGCATTCTGGTTTTCATTATAGGGCTTTACCGCAGACTGGCCGGGGGAATTGACAGCCGACAGCAGACAAATGACAAAAAACGCTATCGTAACGGTCTTTAAGAAATGGTTCATGAGAAAGAAATTTGAACGGCAAAATTAATCAATTTTAACTGGGCCGCTTCAGGATTTCTGTTTTTTTGAAAATGCCTTTTTCAGATACAGGTAATCGAGATAATATAAAATACGAACCGAAAAGCTATTGGCTTGCGGGGCGCTGATGGTATTGCCTAAATCCCTGAAATAGTTGTGGATCAGTTTTTCGTCGAGGGTGAAAATGGCATTCTTCCAAACCACGCTCATCTCGCTTCCCGGCGCAAAATACCAGATGAACTGAAGGTCAAGGGTAAAAGCGTTAAAATTAATATTCTGGTTCTCAATGAAATCAGCCTGATTTAGACACCCGTCTTGTTTCAGGGTATAAAAAGAAAAGTATCGTGCCTGCGACCAGTAATGCCTCGCCCTGAGGCTGAGCGAGGCCTTTGTGTTGAAAATATAAGTGGCGGTCAGAATATTGTTTATGGTAAGGATGTCGCGTCTCCCGAAAAAAATGGCAGGATTCATCAGGGAGTCGTAAGTGGTTTTCACCCAGCCATAATTGTTGAGGTCCTTTTCCAACTGAACATTCAGTGTCAGCGACAAACGGTTGTTAAAACGGATCCGGGGAGTAAAGCCAATATAATATTTGAAATTGTTGTTTCCCGGACTGTTCATGAATCCAAAATTGTGGTGGTAACGAAAAGCCTTCCGCCCGTCCGAGGCAAACCTCCATTCTCCGGCATAATTCAGCGGCATTTTATAAACCCTTCCCCACAGCCTGGGTTCATAATAATCGTTGAAGCCAAGTGGCTGAATGGAAGCAAAGAGTGCATTGACCCAGTACTTCGTGAAAGTGATGGAATGACTCAGGTTAAATTCCAGCGTTTTAAAATCATAGGGTTTATAGAGGGTGGTATAGATCGTCTGAAAGTCGGTCTGGGAATTGATGATCTTCCCTTTCGGGTCATAATCATACCAGGACAGCCGGAGCCTGTTGTAGGTTTCATTGTTGTAAGGCAGGAATCCCATGTCGTTCGGATCATAGGTATTGCCGGTTTCCTGTCTGAGCAGCTGGTACTGGAATTTTCCGCTGGGCTTCGACAAGGCCACGGTGTATTGATGTCCGAACCCAGGATTTACCCCTTTTATATATTTCTGGCTCAGGTTGAAACGTCCGAATACCTGGACGGTGTTTTTCCTGTTCTTGATACTGGTTTCGAGGCCGGTAACATTGGCTGAATAACGGTCGGCCGGAGTCCAGTAATTGGTGTTGATCAAAGTAACATAGGAATTATTCTTCAGGTTCTGGTCAAATACAAGTACATTGTAATTTGTAAAAGGCTGGGTCATGACCCTGCGTGATTCACCGCTGATCGTGTCCTGTATGGACGCCCAGGTATTGGTGGTCATGCCGTTGAAAAATCCGATGCCGAGTCCTTTTGCATTTCTGCCGGAGATTTTGGTGGCATTGATGATACGGGTCTGGTCGGGGTTTTTTATCACTTTCTCGTTCATACGAAGACTGTCATACGGGGCCCCGAAGTTTTTAGGCAGACTTCCCACCCTTCGGGTATAGAAAATTTCGCATTTGTTAAAAAGTTCTGTCGCCTCGGTAAAAAACTGCCTTTTTTCATCATAACGGATCTCAAACGGACTGAGGTTGAGTATCCGGTCGTCCGACTGCACCTGTCCGAAATCGGGGATCAGCATCATGTCGAGCGTATAGCTTTCATTGATTCCATAACGCAGATCAAGTCCGCCCCTGAAAAGCCAGGACCAGTTTTTTATTTCCGGGATTTTTTCGACATAGCCCGACACATAGGGTGAAAGGGAAAGTCTTAGCGGGGGTTTGATATCCCTGATCCCCGATAGGGTTCCATAGTACAGGAATATATCCTGTGATTTATTGTCCACCCATGACCAGGTGGAATATTCATGGTAACGGTGAATATTTCTCCACATATCTATGCCCCAAACCTGGTGTTCGGTTTTTGGGAACCTCAGAGCCGAGTAAGGGATTTTCACTTCTGCGATCCAGGCGGAATCGGTAATAACTGCTGCGCTTTCCCATACCGCATCCCAGGTGATATCCTGGCCGATCGCAGAATATTTGCAGTCGTTCTGAAGGTTTGCAGGACTGACCTTGAACTCATACATGTTGAGTCCGTCGTTATAGGGCAGAATGTCGAAAGAAATATAATCGGTGTTCAGAGATTCGATCTGATCGCGGCGACCCAGTTCCTTACAGATACTGTCGGGCCTGGGGTCAAACATGATGGCAAGGATATAAAGGGCCAGGTCGTCATAGGCAAACCTTACCTCGGTACGAAGGGCGGGCAGGGTTCCGTTGCGGGGGGCATATTCAACAAAATCGCCTGCCACGGGCGTGGTTTTCCAGATTGCTTCATCCGGATGGCCGTCGATTTTCGGGGGTGTTGCCGTACGGATGGCTATGATGTTTTTTTTTGAAAGCGAGGTAGAATCAAGCAGGGTTGCCGTTCCCTGCGAAAGGGAAATAATGCTGCAAAAAAACTGAATGATGGCAAGGCCGGAAAGCCGTATTGCAAAGCTCCAGGTTGGTTCGTTCGGGCAATTCATGGGGATTAAAAGTAGGCTGTTCCGGCCAGCGATAAAAAAATACTTGACCAACCTCCATAAAAATCCGGTTAAAGAATACATTTACTCGTTTTTAGGAAACAGAGACAAATGCTCGACCTTGTCAATAATGGGCCATTTATTTTATATTTCCATAAAAAATTGTTTCTTTGTAAGAAATGTTAAACCCACCTGCTTATGAAACAATTATCTATCCTGATCATCGTCATTTTCACATGCTCTCCGCGCCTTTTCTCTCAAAGTGTGCAGGATAAAGAACCATCCAAAGAGGTTCAGACCGAAGTTAAAGCCAAGAAGCCGCCCTTGTTTGGCATCACCTTTTCCGGGTTTGTAAAAACCGACATTTTTTTTGACTCCCGTCAGACCGTCAGTCTCCGGGAAGGACATTTCCTCCTCTTTCCTGAAAATGAAAAATTAGATGCCGACGGGAAAGACATCAATGCAAAGGGCAGCTTCAACATTCTTTCCATCCAGACCCGTCTGGCATGCGCCATTACCGGGCCCGATGCACTGGGTGCAAAAACTTCAGGATATATCGAAGGAGAATTTTTCGGGAACATCAACACAGGAATCAATTCATTCAGGCTGCGCCATGCGTGGATCAAGCTTTCCTGGCCCAAGGTCGAACTGCTTACCGGCCAGTACTGGCATCCCATGTTTGTAGCCGATTGCTCCCCGGCAACCGTTTCATTCAATACGGGTGCTCCGTTCGTTGTTTTTTCAAGAAATCCGCAGATCAGGATCACGCGGACATTCGGAAAGATCAAACTGTCTTTGACGGCCCTCTCGCAGGTTGACTTTGTGAGCGACGGGCCCGACGGGCCGAGCCCGAAATACCTTCGCAATTCCATCCTTCCGGAGGCCAACCTGCTGATCCAGTATTCAACGAAAAATGAAGAAAAAGGCACAGAATTTATGGTCGGGGCCAGTATCAACTACCAGTTGCTGACGCCACGGCTCTCAACCACCGTCATCATCTCAAAGGCATACGATACGGTGATCAACAACATCGTATTTCATAAAGATGCGGTGACTGAGACGTACAAGACCAATACGAAATCGCAGGGATTGGCTGCAAACCTTTATGTGAAACTGAAACTGAAGCATGTCACCCTGAAGGCAGGCGGTGAATACGGCGAGGACAACAATGCTTATGTCATGCTGGGCGGATATGCAGTGAAATCTGTTACCGATGCAGCCAGGGGATTTGTTGACTATGCCAACGTCCGTTCGTTTGCCGTTTGGGGGGATTTTCATACCAACGGAAAAATCTGGCAACCTGGAATCTTTGGGGGATTCGGGAAAAACCTTGGCGTCGGAGAACCGGTCACGGGGCCCTATTATGCCAGGGGAACCAACATTGACTATGCCTACCGTGTTTCACCCAGGTTGGTTTTCAACGTGCAGAAACTGCGCATTGCAGGTGAAGTGGAATATACTGTTGCCGCCTATGGAAAAACAAACACCAGCGGATATGTTTATGATTCCAAAGAGATCGGGAACGTCAGGTTTTTACTTGGAGTCTTTTACTTTTTTTAATGGCCTGTGAAAATCGGGATCATCGCTGACATCCACGAAGATGTCGCATCCTTAACAGAAGTGCTCAGAATTCTTGGACATCAGGGTTGTGAAATGCTGGTTTGCCTGGGCGACATCCTGGGGTTTGATGGTCAGCATTATGGCTTCGGGCATGCTGCCGATGGGGATGAGTGCATCCGGCTGGTCAGGGAAAACTGTGCAGTCGCCGTGGCAGGCAACCATGATCTTTTTGCAATCAGGAAGGTGCCGTGTTTCACTGCAGGTTTTTCATACGACAACGATTGGTACACCAGGAAGCGGATTGACCGGCTGGCTCTGGGCAAAGGCAGATTGTGGAGTTATTGCGAACGTGAAGAATCCCGGCTACTGAAGGATGAATCGCTTGATTTCCTGGATCAGTTGCCTGAATTCCATACCCTGAACCACGACGGTATGACGATTCATTGCGCGCATTTCCTCTATCCGGATCTCTCCGGGTCAACCACCCGGCTACCCCGGTGGGTCCCCGATCTCTGGCCACATTTGTCGTGGATGAAAAAACAGGAGTGCACCACCGGGTTTTCCGGTCATGCGCACATGGAAAAGATGCTGACCGGAAGCTGGTATTCGCTGCATGGTTCAGATAAACCGGTTCATACGCTGACCCGGGCAAGGAGCTGGTTCACCTGCCCACCGGTTGTTTCAGGAAATGTCAGAAGTGGATTTTTAATCCTGGACACCGTTTTACAAACGATTAACCTTCATTTCATCGGATAACAACCATCGGTATGAAACAGCAAACCCTTTCGCGACTGAGATTTGTGATCCGGATCATTTTCCCGGTATTGCTGGTCATTGTTCTTTTCCTGGTGGCGTTTTATGCCATCATCATCCCCGGTTATGAACGGAGCATCATGGAACGAAAGTCAGAAATGATCCGGGAACTTACCAATTCCGCCTGGAGCGTGCTGAACAAATATCACACGGATGAAATCTCCGGGCTTCTTTCACCGGATGAAGCACAAAAAGAGGCGATTGCACGGATCGAATACCTCAGATACGGTTCCGACGGAAAAGATTATTTCTGGATCACCGACATGCATCCGGTCATGGTGATGCATCCTTACCGGAAAGAGCTCAACAGGCATGACCTTTCCGGGTTCACCGATCCCCATGGAAAACACTTGTTCGTTGAATTTATCAAGGCCGTAAAGGCATCAAAACAGGGGGATGGGTATGTTGACTACATGTGGCAATGGAAGGACGACACCGCCCGCATCGTTCCAAAGCTTTCCTATGTTAAGGCATTCAAACCCTGGGGGTGGGTGATCGGTACCGGGATCTACCTGGAGGATGTAAAACAAGAGATCCATACCCTGGAGCAAGGCTTGCTGAAAATTGCCCTGGCCATCACCCTGATTGTTGCTTTGCTGCTGGTCTTCATTGCCCTGCAGAGTTACCGCCTTGAACAGAACCGGCAGAAGGCAGAAGAAAAGACAAGGAGGTCGGAGGAGAAATACCGAACGCTGGTTGAAGCAACATCGGAAGGAACCCTGATGCTTGCCGATGATTTGATCGTCTATTCCAATAAAATCCTTCAGGACCTCACCGGACTCAGCGAACAGGCCCTTGCCGGTCAAGGGCTTTCCGGACTTTTCGGCAACCGTGAAGCGGAAAAAATCCGGAGGGAAATGTCGAAAATCAATACCCTGCAGGATAAGCCGGTGAGGCTCGACACCTCGCTGTTAAAGCATAACGGGGAACCGGTCCTGGTTGACCTTGCTATTTCCCTGTTACCACTCGGAAACGGTTTTGTACATGTCCTGATCATCAACCGGGTAAGCAGGGAAAAAGTGGCGGTCAGGATGCAGGAAAACCTGACTGCCGAATTACAGGCTTCAGTTTTATTGCTGAGCAGACCGGTCAGTGAACTTCCGAAGAGATATCTCTCCATTGAGCTTTCCGGAACTATCCGGGAGGCGGCAGGAATGATGACTGAAAAAGGCCAGGATGCCATCCTGGTCCGGTCGGAAAACAACCGAACCGTCGGGATCATCACCGATGAGGATCTGAGGAAACGTACCGTGGCCACCGGCCAGGAGACCGATGAAGCTGTCTTCCATATCATGAGTGCACCGCTGATCACCATTCCCGATAAGGCGATGTTGTACGAAGCCATTGCCCTGATGCAGGAAAGGAAAATCAGTCACCTGGGGATCAGGAACAACGAAGGGGAAGTGGTGGGCATTGCCAGTGACCGGGAATTGCTTCAGATTCACCGGTTTTCGCTTTCTTTCGTGAAACACGAGATCGAAGAGGCCAATTCGGTTTCTGACATCCGGAAGATCAGTGAACGGATTCCTGAACTCACTTCGTCGTTGCTGAAAAGCGGCGCCGATTCGACGAACCTGGTCCGCTTCACCGCCGTCATGTTTGACGCAATCATTAACCGTTTCATCAAACTGGCCCTGATTCAGTTGGGCGAACCTCCTGTTCCCTTCACCTACCTTGTCATGGGCAGCGCCGGAAGAGAAGAACAAACGCTGGCCACCGACCAGGACAACGCGATCATCTTCCAGGATGTGGAGCCGGACCGCCTTGCGGGGGTCAGTAAGTGGTTCCTGCGGCTCGGAACCCTCGTCAGCGAATGGCTCGATGAAGCCGGGTATCATTTCTGCAAAGGAAGAATCATGGCGAACAACCCGGAATGGTGCCAGCCGCTCAGTACCTGGAAATTCCGATTTTCGCACTGGATCGCTTCGGCAGAACCCCAGGATCTGCTGGATATCAACATCTTCTTTGACTTCCGGCCGGTATATGGCCTGACGGAATTTGCAACCACGCTGCATGACCATATTCATGGGGAGATCAACCATCACCCGGCCTTTTTCATCTTCCTGACCGGGAATATCCAGAGACTGAAGCCCCCGCTGAGCAGGTTCGGGAACATCCAGGTCGGCGGATCCAAAGACCAGCCCGACGCTTTCGACATCAAGCTGGCCATGCTGCCTATCGTCGATATTGCGAGGCTATATGCACTCCGGGAAGGGATCGAGGAAACCGGGACGCTTGCCAGGCTCTTCCGGCTGCATCAGAAAGGCACGCTTTCCGAAACCGGGTATCACGACCGCGTTGAAGCGTATAAAACCCTGCTTTCCATCCGTTTCAGGCACCAGGTTGACCAGTTGCTTTCGGGGATTCCGGCCGATAACTTCATCAATCCGGAAAAACTGACCCACCTCGACCAGGCCCTGGTAAAGAAGATCTTTGACCAGACCAATGAATTTATTGCAAAACTTGGTCTTGATTTTAAAGGAGGGATAAGCGGTTAGTCCGGTTTTCTCCGGTCGGGCGGAAAAAGCTGGTTGATGATCGATTCATCCTCGGCCGGTTTCCCGAGGAGGGTATTCAGGTTGTTTTTTGCCGTAGGATTCCGTTTCCAGAGTTTGAGTGCCCTGATGTAGCTACCAATCGCCGAATCCTGCTTGTATTGATGCCGCTGAATAATCCCCAGGTTTGAATAGGCCACCGAGAGCCTGCGCGGCGTTTCCACCCTGGCCAGCTCAATGTCTTCGATCCTTTTTTTCACAAGTCGCCCATAATTTAACCCCTGAAATGCTTTATCATGAGCAGGAAAACACTGCATGACCCCGCTCTCAATTTCCGTTGCAGGAAGGGCGCGAAAATGGTTCATCCAGGTTTCGTAAGCCGCAATGGATTTTCTGACCTCTTTTTCGGCCAGGAAAAGCATTTCAGCCTTTCTGACTGTGTCGTCCGTTTTGTAGAGTGCCATGGAAAGCCAGGCCGATCCGCGGTTATTATAAACGACTCCCATTTCAAAGGAGGCAGCATAGCAGGGCAATTCCCGGTAGATCATCTCCGTGGAATCCAGCAGCGGAAAGCCGGCATCATACTTCGCCTCTTTCATCAACCGGTCAAAACGCAGCAGCAACTCCCGGGCATGGGCCACGCGGGGATCCTCGGCCGAATTTTGATTCCGATAATATAACCATGCGATAAGAATCCCGGTCCCGACCACGATCAACATGGTCAGGACCAGGATTTTTATTTGCTTCGACATTTCGCTTGCCCTCTATTGCTAATGAGCATGTACCTCTGTCGCCAGGAATTTTTTGATCTCCAGCGGAGTAGGTTTCGTAAATTTTGATACAATGATGTTCGTTGCGATGACCAGGGGCGCACCGAAAATGGCAAAATACCAGAGTTGGAAATAATAACTGATGAATTCATGTGCAGGAAGCATGATCCCAGCTTTTCCGCAGATGAAATAGGTGATCGACATGGCGGTTATGAACATCCCTACCGCAAGTCCGGCAATGGCTCCGGCACGGTTGGCACCGCTCCACCAGATTCCAAGCAGGAACAGCGGGAAGAGCGTACATGCAGCGATGGAAAAGGCGGCTGCAACCAGTTCGCCGATCAGGGCAAAGTTCTGCAAGGCAAGTACAGTAACAATCCCGGCCATCAGTACCGTTCCTAAACGAGCCAGCAGTAGCTGCCGTTTTGGCGAGGTATTGGGGTTGATGACTTTGAAATAAATGTCATGCGAAAAGGAAGAGGCTCCGGCAACAAACAGCCCTGAAACGGTTGAAAAAGCAGCGGAAACGGCTCCGGCCGCCAGGAACCCTACGATGAGCGAATTCAGGTCGCCGAGTTGTGCCGTATAAACCACGATGGCATCTTTCGCCAGTGAACCCACTTCCGGGTTGTTGGAAAGGATTTTCCCGAACACGGAGTAAATGGGGGCCCCCCAGTACAGGATACAGATAAAGAACAAACCCCAGACAACCGACCAGCGGGCGTCATTGGCTTTGGGAACAACATAAAAACGCTGGAGGACATGAGGAAGGCCGGCGGTCCCGATCATCAGTGAAAAGGCAATGGCAATGAACTGGAAAAAGGATTTTCCGGATCCCGGATCCCAGGGCATGGCATATTCAGGCGCCGGCATGATCACGAACTCGTTCCCGAAAACATTGGTCAGCGGGATGCCATTGTGCAACAGCGGAACGGGGATCCCGTTGACAATGTCAGACACGGCAGTTCCGTAACCCATGGGAGGGAGCAGCCAGAAGTAATCGAATTTATAGGTGAGGATGAACAAAGGGATCACGAAGGAGATGATGATGATCACATACTGGATCTGCATGTTCTTGGTGACGCCGAGCATGCCGGAGATCAGGGTATAGAGCAGCACCACCGATCCGCCGATCACGACCGACCATACATAGTCGATGCCGAGAATCCATTTGAACATCAGTCCGATGCCGCCAAACTGTCCCACGCAATAGGCAATCGAAATGATGATGGCCATGATGGCGCTGAAAACCCGCAATCCTTTGGAATAGAACCGGTCGCCGATAAAATCGGGCGCCGTGTATTTTCCATACCTGCGGATCTGGCCGGCCATCAGTACCAGCAACAATACATAACCGCCGGTCCAGCCGATCACAAAGGCAAGACCATGGTATCCCGATCCGTACATCAGTGCAGCCATGCCCAGGAAGGAGGCTGCGCTCATCCAGTTTGAACCGATGGCCATCCCGGCACCAACCGGGGAGATCCTGCGTCCGGCAGAATAAAAATCGGTGGTGTCCTTGGCCCGGAACAACAGGCCGACCATGACAAAAATGATCAGGGTGGAGAGCAGGATCAGGGCCGGTCCCAGCTTGAAACTTCCTTCCAGCTGGGTTACCCCTCCCGCGGTGGCCAGCATGGGGATAAACATGAATAAAAGAACAGAAATTATGATGGATAAACGTTTCATATCTTTGGTTTTTAAGGATTACTCTTCCATTTGAAATTTCCTGTGCAGATGTTCGATGCGATAGGCATAGATAATGCATAGTCCCACAAATAGGATCAGCAGGAACACTGCCGTATAAAAATAGTGGAAAGGGAACCCGAGAAATCTAAAGCCGGTCAGGAAGGACTGGTTGTGCGTCAGGTAGAGCTTCATGATGCCATCGAGTTTCGCCTGGTCAGGCATTTGCGGGTTTGTAATGGCATCCATCCGTAATTCGTAGGGAAGCCAGATCAGCATGACATGCCGGAATTCATGCCCGGAAGGGATCAGTTTATCGGCAACCGTATTCAGGTACCCGCTGAGATCATTTTTAAGGTTGATGATCTCTTTATTCAGCGCCAGGCTTCCCTGTTCAAATTCGGCGAACCGGATGGACTTTTTATCCCATGACTCATTCAGGGCCGCGAGTTCCGCCCTTTTTGCAGCAAGCGGTGTCAGTTTTCCGATGAAGTCAGCTTGTTCTGCGGAATCAGCCAGCAGGTCAAAAACAGTCCGGGTCAGCATGAAATCCAGGGTGGTGCGGTCTCCGGGTTTGATGGTTTTTCCAAGCACCATCAGCAACGAGCCGTTGAATACCTGTTTTTCTTCTGCCGTGGCCTGCCCGGAAAAAACATGACCGGCAACAGATTCGTAAACCGTCAGCGTTTTTTCGGGGGTGGGTTTTTGAAGAATCAACAACAGAACCTGAAACCCGAAAATGCAAACCAGCCAGATGATCAGGATGGAAAAAATGATGTTCCTGTTTCTCCGGGAATATTCATTAACGGGATTGAAAATACTGAAGTTGTAATCATTGGGTGTTTCCATTGGATTACGGTTTAGGTTTTCATTGGTTGAATAATTGAATATGAAAATGTTATTTTCAGGAGCGGAACAGGAAGGAAAGGGGGAAGTAAGGGGAGTGGGGAAGAGGTGGAGCAGCAAGGCAGCGAGGCAGCGGGGAGGAGAAAATCAGTGTTTCCGCCTCCCTGCTTTTTCGCATTTCCATGATCGGGTATTACATTCCGTAACGCTCAATGATTTCCTGTTTGGTTTTACCCAGGATGTCGTATTTTTTCCCAACTTTCCTGAAAGCTTCGAGGGCTTTTTCAAGATGGTGGATTTCGTGGCCGGCAGAGATCTGGGTGCGGATGCGGGCAGCTCCCTGGGGTACAACCGGGAAGAAAAATCCGATGGCATAAACACCTTCATCATACAGATCGCGGGAAACATCCTGGGCCAGCTTGGCATTGAATAGCATGACCGGAACAATCGGGGTATCTCCCTCCTTAATGATCAGTCCTGCGTCGAGCAGTCCTTTACGCCAGAAAGCCGTATTGCTTTCAAGCTTGTCGCGGCGGTCGGTCGAGGCCGAGAGAATTTCGAGCACCTTGATAACGCCGGCAACGACCGGAGGTGCAATGGTATTGGAAAAGAGGTAGGGACGGGCCTTCTGACGGCACATCTCAACCAGTTCCTTTCGGCCGGAAACGCATCCGCCGGAGGCTCCTCCCAATCCCTTGCCAAAAGTGGTGGTGATGATGTCAATTTTTCCCATCACGCCATACTGTTCATGGGTTCCGCGTCCGGTTTTTCCGATAAAACCGCTGGAATGAGAATCGTCCACAAAAAGAAGCGCATCATATTTTTCACATAATTCAACCATTTTATCCAGCCTGGCCGTATCGCCATCCATGGAGAAAACGCCATCCGTAATGACACATTTCAGGCGTTTGTCGTTGTGAAGCTGAAGCTTCTCTTCCAGATGGCCCATGTCGGAATGCTTGAAAGTGTCGTGCATGGCGCTGCAGAGACGGATCCCGTCGATGATGGAAGCATGAACGAGGCGGTCGGAAATCATCACATCATCCTTCGTGAGCACGGCTTCGAAAACGCCTGCGTTGGCATCCATACAGGAAGGGAAAAGGATGGTGTCTTCGGTTCCAAGAAACTGCGTAACCATCTGCTCAAGCGTACGGTGTATATCCTGGGTTCCGCAGATAAATCGAACGGAGGACATGCCATAGCCATGGGAATCGAGTCCGGCATGAGCCGCCTTAACTACTTCCGGATGGCTTGACATGCCCAGGTAGTTGTTGGCGCATATGTTGATCACCTTTTTAAGGGAGGCGCCTGCAGGGAATTCAACTTCAATATCGGCAGCCTGGGCAGAATGGATGTAACGTTCCTGTTTGAACAAGCCGGCATCTTTCAGGCCGGAAAGGACCTCGGTGTAAATCCCGCGGGTTTTGTCGGTATATGCCATGGTTTCCTCCTTGTTATTTTAAATAATCATTGACCAAAACACAGATCTTGTTCACCGAATCGAAAGCTTCAGGAGTAGCTTTATCGTCGGGGATAGAGATCTGGTATTTGTTTTCAAGAAAGCGTTTCAGGGAAACCATCGAAAAGCTGTCGACGATACCACCCGAGATCAACGGAGTGTCGTAGGTTAATTCTGTATCATCTTCAACATACTCCTTGATCACATAAGTCTTGATAATTTCTTTCATGTCTTCCATGTTGTGTTCTCCTTATTGTTTAGGTTTATTAATAAATTCAATCATTTTCAAGGGTGCTTGTATCCCCGATTTCTTCGCCCCACTCCTTGGCATGCAGGATCCGGCGCATGATCTTTCCGCTGCGGGTTTTCGGCAGGTTGTCTATGAATTCTATTTCCTGGGGCATGGCGAGGGGTGAAAGCTTCTTGCGCACAAAATTCATGATATCCAGGTCCAGGTCCTTACTCCCGACAAAGCCGGGTTTTAAGGTCACGAAGGCTTTCACTACTTCCATATTTACGAAGTCGGGTTTGGCGACGACGGCCGATTCGGCCACGGCGGGATGCTCAAGCAAAGCCGATTCCACTTCGAAAGGGCTTACCAGGTGACCGCCGGTATTGATCACATCGTCATCGCGGCCGACAAACCAGAAATATCCTTCATTGTCAATCGAGGAACGGTCGCCGGGGAGGTACCATCCGTTTTTGAATTTCTTGCGGTAGGTTTCTTCATTATTCCAGTAGGTCCGCATCATCGATGGCCAGCCGGGCCGGATGGCGATCAGTCCGATTTTTCCTGTTTCTTTAAACGGTTCAAAGGTTTCCGAATCTATGACCGTGGCCGTGATCCCTGGAAAAGGTTTCCCCATGGAACCCGGTTTGATCTTCATGCCGGGGAAGTTGGAAACCATAATGGAACCGGTTTCGGTTTGCCAGTAGGTGTCGAGGAAAGGTTTCCCGTAAACCCTTTCGCTCCAGATCACCGCTTCTGAATTCAGGGGTTCTCCCACAGAGGCGAGGTGGCGCAGGCTGGACAGGTCATATTTTTTAACGACTTCCTCTCCTGCTTTCATCAGGGACCGGATGGCTGTGGGAGCGGAATACCACATGGAGATCTTATGCTTTTCGATAAAGCGGTACCAGTTGTCGGCCGAAAAGCCCGCATCGAGCACACATTGGGTCACTCCGTTGCTGAAAGCGCCGATGATCCCGTAGGAGGTTCCGGTCACCCAGCCCGGATCGGCCGTGCACCAGTATATATCATCTTCAAGGATATCGAGCACCCATTTTGAAGTCAGGTACTGTGAAATAAGGCTGTAATGCACATGTTTCACCCCTTTGGGCTGGCCTGTGGTTCCCGAAGTATAATGCAAAACGGAAGGGGATTCGGCATAGGTGGGATGAATGTCGAAACGGTCGATTTTTTCGGCGGCTTCCATGTTAAAAGCTACTTCCCTTTCGAACAAAGGCTTTGAGGGATCCTGGTCCACAATAATGATGTGTTTCAGGAACGGCATTTTATCGAGGATTTTCCGGATTTTGGGCGCATGTTTCTTCTGGGTGATGATGGCCGTGGTTTGAGCATTTTCAAGGCGGATAAAAAGCGATTCGTCACCAAAAGCCGAAAACAGAGGCTGGGCAATTCCGCCCATTTTCAGGATGCCCAGAAACCCGATATATAATTCCGGGATTTTATCCATGAACAAACAAACCCGGTCTTCGGCCTGTATGCCAAGCCCACGGAGAAAATGGCCAATGGTATTGCTGTTCAAACGAAGATCGTTATAGGTATATCGTTTTTCGATGCCTGTGGAGCCTTCCCATAAAAGGGCAGGTTTATCCGCTTTTCCCATCTGGCATATCCGGTCGGAACAATACCAGCCGATGTTGATGATGTTTCCCGGTTTATAATCCAGTTCTTGCTCTGCAATGTTCCAGTCAAAATTTTTAATGCGTTCTTCGTAGGATCCGATGTTAGACATAGGCCAGGGTTTAATGTTTTAGAATGGTTGAAAATTAATTTTTGCCGTTCGCTTCACTTTCGAGTATTACAACGGCTGTTGCCATCTCTTTAAGGTGCGATAAAGATACATGAATTTTTGAGATCCCCAAATTTTTGAGGAGTTCTTCTGCTTTTCCGGATACCCGGATATGGGGTTGCCCAAGTTCGTCGTTGAAGATTTCAATATCCGCAAACCGGATCCCGAATCTCCAGCCGGTTCCGATTGCTTTGAGGAATGATTCTTTCGCTGAAAACCGGGCAGCGTAATGCTGGGCTTTGTTTTTTCTGGCTTCGCAATAGCTGATTTCGTGGGGGGTGAAAATTTTTTCCCTGAACCCGATATCGCGTTCCATCGCCTTTTGAACCCGGCTTACTTCAATGATATCGATTCCGGTTCCGTAGATCAAAGCGCTCCCAGTTTTTTTCCGACTTTAATGAATTTCTCAATGGCAAATTCGATCTGTTCCCGGCTATGGGCTGCAGAGATCTGCGTCCGGATGCGTGATTTTCCTTTGGGAACCACGGGATAGTAGAAACCGATGACATAAACGCCTTCTTCTAGGAGGGCGTTCGCAAAGGCCTGGGAGAGTTTGGCATCGTTGGGCAGATGCCCGAACAGAACCGGAACGATGGGATGAACTCCCGGAACAATTCTGAAGCCTGCCTCTTCCATCCCTTTTCTGAAAAACTGGGTGTTCTCATACAATTTGTCATGCAGGGTGGTGGTTTCGGAAAGCAGGTTTACCACTTCGAGGGTGGCTCCGGCAATGGCGGGAGCCAGCGAATTTGAGAACAAATAGGGGCGCGACCTCTGACGCAGCATTTCGATGATTTCCTTCCTGGCCGAAATACATCCTCCGGATGCACCCCCAAGGGCTTTCCCGAAAGTGGTGGAGATGATATCGACCCGGCCCTGGGCATTGCAATATTCCATGGTTCCGCGACCGGTTTTTCCCACAACCCCGGTGGCATGCGAGTCGTCCACCATCACCAGGGCGTCATATTTTTCGGCCAGGTCGCAGATCTTATCCACCTGAGCAATGATCCCGTCCATGGAAAACACCCCGTCGGTCACGATCAGTTTAAACCTGGCTTCCCGGGCGTCCTGAAGCACTTCTTCCAGATCGTCCATGTCGTTGTTCTTATAACGGAACCGCTGGGCTTTGCAAAGCCTGATCCCGTCGATAATGGAAGCATGATTCAGCTCATCGGAAATCAGGGCATCTTTTTCGCTGAGAAGGGGCTCAAAAACGCCCCCGTTTGCATCGAAGGCGGAAGAATACAGGATGGTGTCTTCCATGCCAAGAAATTCAGAGATTTTTTTTTCAAGGTCCTTATGAACCTGTTGTGTTCCGCAGATAAAACGTACGGAAGCCATGCCGTATCCGTATTTGAAAAAAGTATAATTACAAGCCGCCATCACCCTGGGTTCGGAACAGAGTCCAAGATAATTATTGGCGCAAAAATTCAGGACCTTTTTTCCGTTGGTTTGAATTTCCACACCCTGAGGCGTGGTGATGATACGCTCGGTCTTAAAAAGACCATCTTCGTGAATGGTTTCGAGTTTTTTTTGCAGGTGTTGCCTGAGTTTCCCGTACATAGCGTGCTTCAGTTTTTCGGTCAAATCGGAATCAAAAATATAAAAAAAACCGCTACCTTTGAGGAATCAAAGAAAGTTAAACCATGAAAAAAAGATCCGTCGTTATCCTGCTCTTTTTTGCCGGATTATTTTATCTGTCCTTCACTTCCTGTAAAAATAATGATTCCGTTGTCGTTCCCGACCCTGATTTCCCACAGTTGCTCGGCAACTGGGAAGGCGTCACCTCCCAGGGAAAACCCATCAAGATCGGAATCATCAATTTCAACGGGGTATTGTATGTTTCGACTTATAAATACAGCGTGGTGAATGATATAACCCCCGGAGGTGCCACGGTAAATTATGACCTGAGCGCATCAACGGCTGTTTCCGCAGTCATCGACACCAGTTTTATCTTTCGTCCTTACGGGGGTTATTCTGAAACGGATTACCTGTATGGGCATTTCGATATTCCGACCATGGTCCTTAAGGGAAAATTTACCACCGCTTTCAATACCCAAAAAAATACTTCTACCATTAAAATAACCGGAACTTATACCGCACTTAAAACCAATTAACATGAAAAAAACATCCTTTTTATCTGGAAAAAACCTGCTTTTTTTCCTTTTCGGAACCTGTTTGCTGATGGCATCGTTTTCCTGCAAAAAATCAAAAGATCCCGTAAACACACAGTTACTGGGGACCTGGCTGATGACTGCCAACCATGACTCTGTTTATTTTCTGGTGAGTAACCTCGACGGCACCCTGTATGTCACTTCCGCCATTGTGAAAGTGTTTTATACCGATGGTTTTGTACGTTACGCCATGAGCAGCAGCTTCGGACTTTCACCAATTACCGACAACTCCTTTGACATCGTTCTGGAGGCCGGCGGTCCTGACGGCCCTACGCATATCGGAGGGACTTTTGATGCAACCAGCATGGTATGCATGGGAACTTTTTCGTATTACCAGTTTCAGGCCACCGTACGGACAAACTATCCCTATACCATCTCACGACCTTAACGCAAATATGGAAAATTTCACCGCCTACAATCCGACCACCCTTCATTTTGGTAAAAATGTACTGACCACCCTTGCTTCCACCCTTAAAACATATGGGAACCGCGTTTTGCTGGTTTATGGAAAAGGATCCGTAAAAAAAAGCGGACTATACGATCAGGTAACGGACCTGTTGAAGGCAGCGGGCTTGGAAGTTTCTGAATACGGGGGAATCAGGTCGAACCCCCTCATCGAAGACGTGGATGCCGCGGCTGCCATCGGGCGCCAGCACAAGGCGGAAGTCATCCTTGCCGTTGGTGGCGGAAGCGTGATCGATTCGGCCAAAATCATCTCGGTCGCCATTCCGGTGGAACATACCGCCTGGGATTTCTTTACCGGGAAAGCCATGGCGGAAGAAGCCATCCCCCTGGTGGCTGTCCTTACCCTGGCAGCCACCGGTTCGGAGATGAATCCCTTTGCCGTGGTATCCAACCATGCCCTGAAACAGAAATCGGCTTTTGGCTCTCCGCTCACCTTCCCGAAACACTCCTACCTGGATCCCGCCCTGACCCTCACCGTGCCCCGCGATTACACCGCCTATGGCATAGCCGACCTCATCGCCCATTGCTTTGAAGCCTGGTTCGGCATCGGTGAAACTTCCCTGACCGACCGTTTCGTCATCGATATTGTTAAAGAGGCGATGGAATCCGGACCCAAACTGCTGACCGACCTCCATAACTATGAATACCGGGAAAAGATCATGTTCGCCGCCACCATGGCTCTCAACGGAATGACCATGTACGGCCGTTCCTCCGGCGACTGGGGGGTGCACAGTGCCGGACATATTTTGTCGCTGCTTTACGACGTTCCCCATGGCGCCTCGCTTACCATCATCTATCCCGCCTGGATGCGGCATTTTAAAAACCAGATCCCAGGCCGTATTTCCGAACTGGGATCCAGGCTATTTGATACCCCGCTTTCTGCCGACGAATCCATCGACCGTATTGAAGCTTTCTTCCTTTCCATCGGCTGCCCCACCCGGCTTTCCGACCTGAAAATCCCCGGCGAACTGCAACAGCCCATCTATGAAGGAATGGTGAACAGCAAAGTTTCCGGAGCGCATATGAAGATGAGAGAGACGGATTACAGAGCGCTGATTGAACTTTTTTGTTGAATGCAGGCAATGCAGGAATGCAAAGAATGCAGGAATGCAAAAATGTTGATAAAGTTTTCAACATTAGGTTTACCTTTTCCCTTTTTTTCGATAAAGCGGTTAAAGGTCATGAAAGAAAATGTAATTAAAGATAAAAGTTTTGAATTGGCAAAAGAAATCGTTTTTATTTACCAATATCTGACAAGAGAAAAACGTGAATATGTCTTATCAAAACAGGTTTTAAGATCTGGTACTTCAGTAGGGGCAAATATTTCAGAAGGAGTAGCAGGACAATCAAAAAAAGAATTCTGCAACCGCTTATCCATTGCATATAAGGAATCTCGTGAAACAGAGTTTTGGTTAAAATTGCTCTGTTCAACAGGTTACCTAACTCAAAATAATGCCGCTGCAGCAATACAAAAATGTGATGAAGTCATCCGGATTTTATTCACAATTCTAAAAACTGCATCTCAACCTAATAATCCCTGATTCCAAACCCCAGGATCCAGACATTTTATTCATTCCTGCATTCCTGCATTCTTTGCATTCCAGCATTCCTGCATTCTTTGCATTGTCTGCATTTCTGCATTCTTTGCATTGTCTGCATTCCTGCATTCTTTGCATTCTATTACCTAGCCAATTTCCCTCAAATTCAGCTTCCTCAGCTTGGGTGCAAACTTCGCTGTATAGCCGACAATTCCCAGGGTCATCATGCCGCCAAAGATCACCGAGGGGATCAGTCCGATGAGTTTGGCTGCAACACCCGATTCAAAAGAACCGATCTCGTTCGATGAACCGATAAAGATGGCATTGACGGAAGCAACCCTGCCGCGCATTTCGTCGGGAGTGATGAGTTGCATGGCGGTAGCGCGGATGATCACGCTGATATTGTCGAACATGCCGCTGAAGGCCAGAAGTGCAAGAGAGAGATAAAAATTATGTGACAGGGCGAAGCAGATGATGCTGATGCCGAATCCGGCTACGCCTATCATCAGGTAACGGCCTGCGTGAACCAGGGGCCTGCGATGCGCCATCACCAGCGACATCATCACAGCGCCCAGCATGGGCGCTGCCCTCAGAAAACCGAGTCCCTGAGGGCCAACCTTCAGCACTTCCGCGGCAAAGATGGGCAGCATGGCCACCGCTCCGCCGAAGAGTACGGCAAACATATCGAGCGACATGGTGCCAAGGAGGATCTGGTTATGATACACAAATTTCAATCCCGACGACAAACGGGCTATCAGTTTTTCCCCGGCCACGAATGGAGGCGCGGGACGGTTCCTCACGAAGCCAAGTAAGGTGAGGGCCAGCAATAAAAAGAAGAGCACGCTCAGGTAAGCGATGCGCACCCCGAAAAACCCATAGATCAGCCCCCCTAAAGCGGGTCCGGTGATGGCCGCCACATGCCACATGGTGCTGTTCCAGGTAGAGGCATTGGTATAAAGATGCCGGGGGATGAGCTGCGACATCAGGGCAATAATGGAAGGATAAAGAAACGAACGCGATATTCCCGAAATCATGACGACCAGATAAATGGGAAGCACTCCGAAAACGGCAATAAGTCCAAGGGTTCTGATAGAAAATAAAAACAGAAGGGTGGTGCCGGTCAGGAAAAGCAGGGTGAACCAGACAATGATGCGTTTGCGGTTGTAACGGTCGGCGGCATGACCCGCGAACAGAGCCATGGCTATATTCGGCAGGGCTTCGGCAAGACCGATAAGTCCAAGGGCAAGCGGATCTTTCGTCAGTTCATACATCTGCCAGCCTACAATGAGGCCCTGCATCTGGAAAGCAATGGTGGTAAAAAATCGGAAAATCAGAAACAAGCGGAAATCACCAACCTTTAAAACGGCATAGGCGTCGTGTTTGATCTGAGAAACATCGCCGGCTGACATGAAGCCTATTCCTCGTCCTTCTCCTGATCTTCGTATGCCTTGAGCAGTTTGTCCTGAATATCGCCCGGAACCTGGGAATATTCGGCAAATTTCATATTATAGGTCGCCCTTCCACTGGTAATGGAACTCAGGGCGGTGGAGTAACGGTTCAGCTCAGCCAGGGGCACCTTGGCGAGGATCTTCTGGTAGTTTCCCTCGCTGTCCATGCCCATGATCACGGCACGACGGCCCTGAAGATCGGTCATGACTTCGCCCATTTTTTCTTCCGGAACAATCACTTCCACATCATAGATGGGTTCAAGGATCTTGGGTCCGGCATTTTTGAAGGCTTCCCTGAAAGCATTGCGGCCGGCAAGTTTGAAAGAGATTTCATTGGAATCGACCGGGTGCATTTTCCCGTCATACACGTTTACGACAATGTCGCGGGCATAGGAACCGGTAAGGGGACCTTCTTCCATTTTCTCCATCAGTCCTTTCATGATAGCCGGTAAAAAGCGGGCGTCGATGGCTCCCCCAACAATACAGTTATTCATCTGCAGGCGTCCACCCCAGTCGAGGTCAACCACATCGCGTCCGCGGATCGGAAATTCGTTCTGGTCGTTCATTCCTTCTTTGAAAGGCTGGATCATCATATGAACTTCTCCGAACTGCCCTGAACCACCCGATTGTTTCTTGTGCCGGTACATGGATTTCGCGGGTTTTGTAATCGTTTCACGATAAGGTATCCGGGGAGCATAAAACTCGATGGGGATTTTTTCGAGGGTTTCCACATGCCATTTAGCCAGGTTAAGGTGAAGTTCCCCCTGACCCTGAAGGATCATCTGCTTCAGTTCGCGCGAATATCCCATCACAAGGGTGGGATCCATTTTCGCAAGTTCGTTCAGAATTCCATTGATCTTTTCATCATCCGCTGTATTTCTTGCCTTCACGGCTACCCTGAATTTCGGGTCGGGATAAGTCATGGGCACAATCACATCGTCGGCATTCTTTTGTACGTTCAGGGTGTTGTTGGTATGACAGTTCTTTAGTTTGATGGTGGCGCCAATATCTCCGGCGATCATTTTCTCAACTTTTTCGCGGTTTTTTCCATTGATTACAAAAATCTGGGAAACCCTTTCCTTTGACTGGCGGTTGGGATTGATCATGTCGAGGGCTTCGGTGATTTCGCCGGAATACACTTTGAAATAGGAAATCTCTCCCAGGTGCTGTTCCACAGAAGTCTTGAAAATAAAGGCCGAGGTGGGATCCGACACTTTGCATTTCAGTTCTTTTCCCTCTTTGGTTTTCACACCCGGCATTTCATCCGGAGCAGGAACGCTGCCTGCCACGAACTCGAGCAAACGGCCTACGCCCATATCCTGTTTGGCACAGGTACACATCACCGGAAAGATGGTACGGTTGATCAGGCCTGTTTTCAGGGCCTGCTGCATCTGTTCTTCGGTGAGGGTTCCTTTGTCAAAGAAAACTTCCATCAGCGATTCGTCTTTGGAAGCAAGTTCTTCCACGAGGGCGGCATACATTTCTTCCGCTTTTTCTTTTTCGCTGTCGGGAATATCAGAAATTTCAGGTTTCCCGCCCCCGGAAGGGAATTTATATTGTTTCATTTTCAGCAGGTCGATGAGGGTGTTGAACCCGCTGCCAGCATTTACCGGATATTGCATCAGGGTAATGTTTTTCCCGAACTGGGATTTCATCTGGCGGATGGTTTCATCAAAATTCGCATGTTCCTGATCAAGGTGGTTCACCACGAAAATAACCGGCGTATTCATTTTGTTGGTATACCTCCAGGTAATCTCCGTCCCCACTTCCACCCCGTTCTGTCCGTTGACAACCATCAGTGCGGTATCGGCTGCGCGCAGGGCCGAAATGACCTCCCCGCAGAAATCATCAAATCCGGGAGCGTCAATGATGTTTATTTTCTTATTGTCGCAAAGGGTGTACAAAATGGATGCGGAAACTGAATTCTGACGTTCAAGTTCAACCGGACGATAATCGGAAACCGTGTTCTTATCTTCCACTGTACCCCTTCTGCTGATAACGCCTCCTTCAAACAACATGGCTTCGGCCAGGGTGGTTTTTCCGGATTTCGCGCCGCCTATCAGGGCAATGTTCCGGATTTCGTTGGTTTGGAATACCTTCATGACAAACAAATCTTATTACGTAAATAAATGATTTTATTTTTTCCTGGAAAGGACGGCAAAAATACTAAATGTTAGGGAAATAACAAAGGAATTAGGAATTAGGAGTTAGGAATTAGGAGTTAGGAGTTAGGCGTGAGGGTCATGCGTTGAGCGTATTCCGGATTCGGGTCCACCGTTCGGCCGGGATTTTTGATCCCATGAATTCGATCACATTTCCGGCCAGCAAAGCCCCGAGTTCACCGCATTGCTGAACAGGCAGTCCTCCGGAAAGTCCATACAGGAATCCTGATGCATACAGATCGCCCGCGCCGGTGGTATCGATGGGCGTGACCGGGATGATCCCGATTTCACAATATTCTGAAGCGGTTTTTATCAGGGAACCCTTACCCCCGGTTTTCACAATGGCGATTTCCACGAATTTTCCGATTTCCTTCAATGCCTCTTCAGGTTCAAAGCCGGTAAAGGCACGCGCTTCTTCTTCGTTGGCAAAAACAATGTCGACGAAGTCGCGGCTGATCTCCTTCAGAAAATCCAGATTGGCCTCCACCACGTTATAGCTTGCGAGGTCGAGCGAAACGATGAGCCCGTTTTGTTTTGCCAGCTCCACCGCTTTGCGTATCAGTTCATGATTCTGAACAAGATAGCCTTCGATATGAAAAAAAGAATACCCCCTGAACATTTCCGGCCTCAGGTTTTCGGCCGAAAGCTCGATGGCCGCACCCAGGTAAGTGGCAAAAGTTCGCTCCGAATCGGGGGTGACCAGGGCAATGGCCCGGCCGGTTTCCTGCCGGCTGTGGATCATATGGGGCTCAACCCCCGCCTGTATCAGATCCCTTACAAAAAAACCTCCCAGTTCATCTTCCCCGACAACCCCGATATAACCCGCCTTTGCGCCCATCATGGCCAGCCCGTGAATGGTGTTGGCAGCCGATCCCCCCGCCGACTGGCTCTTTTTAAAGTCCTTCAGCGCCGATAACACCGCGTTGCTTCGCGCTTTATCGACCAGCTGCATGCTTCCTTTGGGAAGATCCAGTATTTCAAGCATCCCGTCGCTTTCGAGGGGAATCATCAGGTCAACCAGGGCATTGCCCATTCCAAGAATTCTTTTCATCAGATTTATTTAAAAACAGGCAAAGGTAAGAAAAACAGCAATGCCCTTTGGTTCACAAAATCCCGGAAAAACCATACAGATACTTATTCTGATGCGGAAAGTGCAACCATTCAAAAGTCTGATCGTACAAAACAGAAAACAAAGCCCATGAAAACCCGGTTAAACATATTTCTGGCCATCTTGTTTACCTCATTTTACATGGCCGGATTCGCCGCCGACGACGATTGTCCCTGCAGGAAAAAAGTAAAAATTATAATCGAAAAACCCGTGGTTAAGGTCGTTCCTGCCCCGGTGAAACAATATAAGACTTACCCCTTGTTTGGAAAAGGGTTTGAGGTGCCCGTGCCAAATATGTGTGCAGGCGGAATGATGCGTCCGGTTGAAAACCTTCAGTTCCGTATCATGCCCAATCCCGTCGATCAGACCCTGAATCTGATTTATACCACGTTTAAACCCGCCATGGTTAAAATTGAGATCCTTGATTGCTCAGGCGCCGTGCTTAAAACCCTGATGCAGGAATACCAGGAGGACGGACTAAAAGTACGCTCTTTCGATGTGTATGGAAAAATCCGTCCGGGGATTGCCTATGTCAGGGTCAGCGCGGGCAACAAAGTCCTGGTGGTGGATAAAATCTTCAAGCAATAACAAAAACCCGGAAATGTTGTTTCAGGAGAATCCTCCCATTTTCCCGGGTTCGACTGTCTGTTTTTTTTACAACAGTGTAAATTTTTTTTACACTTATTTCCCATACAAATTTATCAATGTCTTTAAAATCAGACTATTAGTGCTTTGGCCTGATTTTTGTATTGATAAATCCATTAATAAAACCCCATGAGATATATTACACTTACCCTGCTTCTTTTTTCTTCCATCTTTCTTTCTGCCCAAACCTTCAAAAGCGGGGAACCGCTTCTCCCTTTAAACCCTGGAAGATCTGTTATATTCGGGAAAGACATTGTCATCCATGATCAGCCGGATCAGAATGAACGGACAGTAGCTATTTGTTCCGCTTATAATGGATGGCTGTATGCTGCATATTCATACGATTCGATTAGCGCTCTTTGGCTTTCCTTTTGGAAATCTACGGATAATGGTATTCATTGGGAAAATATTCTTGTGGGGCTAGTAGAATCTGGAAATTGTGCATTGAAAAAATTTGATATTGCAGTTTGTGGAAATAGCGAAACAAACCTTAAACTCTTCTTTGCCGGAGTGGTTGTATTAAACAATTTAAATTTTGGTCAGGGTTTTGTTTGGAGATACAATGCTATAACCCTTGAGTATGAGAAAACACTCCTTTATTCAATGGGAATTAGAGATGTTTCATTCTCAAGCGATTTTATTTTCCCAGCCGCAAATGCAAATCCATATAGTGTGGGATTTGTTTATTCAAAATATGAGTATCCTGATAATGAATGTCTTATTTATTTTTCATCCGGAAATGGAGGTGAATCCATAACTGAGCAGGATACCTTGGGTATATCACATAAACCCTATCTGAAAGCTAGTCTTACTTATGGCAGAAGTCCTTCCTGGAGCGGTGGGAGGTATTATGCAGTGTGGGAACAAGCCGATAATGTTAATTCGCCCACCGGGCATATCTATACCGCCCATACCGAACCGAACTTCGACAGTCATTTTACCAAACCGGTTTGCATCGACAGCCTGGATCCTTCGGCCATCAATCTTTGCCGTAACCCGGTCATTGCCTGCCAGTACAACGATACCGACAACGACAGCGCCAATCTGACCACAGTTATTCTGTATGAACAATACGATCCGTTGAACGATCGGTTTGATGTCAAAGGAGTTTACAATCTCCAATCCACCCTGACTTCTTATTTCAAACCCATATCCTTCACCAATCCCGTGCATGAGAACATCCAGCCCGATATCGCTTTCAATCCATTCACTTCAGAATTCATGGCCACCTGGTACAATGCCACGGACCAGAAACTGCCCTTTGTTACGAACAACCAGAATTTTCAACAGCCCAATGACTGGACCATTGTTTCTGCCGGCTATAACGATGCGCCCGATCTTGAGGATCCTCATCCAAAAGTAAGACTAGATCTCTCCGAGCAGAAAGGGATCAATGCATGGAGATCAGAAGGCACGGGTGGAAATGGTGTGGCCTTGTTCGATGCCGAATACAGCACCTGGACCGGAGTTTCGGAAAACAATAAAACTGATGGAGCAAGGCTATTAAAGGCTTACCCGAATCCCTGCAGTTCTGACGTTACGATTTGTTTTGAGTTGCAGAAGGCTGAAAAAGTGTCTGTTTCATTATACAACATGATCGGGCAACCAGAAGGGATAATTACAGACCAGTATTATTCGTCCGGGAAACACTTTGTCAATTATCCTGTAAGCAACCTGCCTCCGGGAAGTTATTATTATACATTCAAGGCGGGGGAGTTCTCCGGGTATGGAAAGTTCTGTGTTGTCAATTACTAATCATATGTAAATCGACCGCAAAAAGTTTACCAATAAAGGTATAATTTTAATGTTTGGTTTTAAAATATCTACTTGGGTTGATTCTCAGACGAAAAAAACAGCCATTCAATGATCTTAATATGAAAAAAGCATTGTTTCCCATCTTTATCCTGATCATATGGTTAATGATTAAAGACAATACGATGAATGCCCAAACTTTCTTCTGGTCGAATCAAATCGGAAGCGAATATTATGATTCCGGGGGATCAGGTTGTTGCGATAATGAAGGAAATTTTTATTTCGCGGGAGGATTTCAGGGTATTTTTTGCTACTTTCAAACCGATACTTTGGTCAGGCACGGGGTCAATGATCTCTTTCTGGTAAAGTACGATCCAACAGGCAAGGAACTCTGGGTGCGACAGATCGGTGGCTGGAACGAAGAATCATTTGAATCCATCGAAGTGAATTATGACAATGTTTCCAACCACATTTTCATCTCTGGTAGTTTTTATGGAGCCGTCAGCTTTGGTTCGTGCATTATGACCTCCAGGGGGAGATTGGACATTTTCCTCTTAAAATATAACCTCGATGGCAATTGTGTTTGGGGTACGCAAGCGGGTGGAGATGGAGATGACGAAGCCTCAAAAATTGCTTTTGATAAAAACGGATGTATTTATATGTGTGGTTCAAATTCTTTAACTGCCAATTTTGATGATTTCGAGATTCCAAGAGGAGGTTTCCTGGCAAAATTCAACCAGGATGGGAAATGTCAATGGGCTAAAAATAAATTTGCATGGTCTCAGATAGGAACGCCTGGGCTGAAGATAGTTGATTCGGACATTATTGTTGGCGGATGCTTGGAGGTTGATGATACAGTAAGAATAGACACCATTATTATTGCGCATAAAGGATTTTGCAGTAGCCTGATCTGTTGTTTTGATTCTAAAGGAGATGCAAAATGGCTCAGGGAAGGGATATCCCTTTACACCGAGTCTGTTTCGGATATTGCCATTGATGTAGATGGGAATATCTTTCAAACAGGATATTTTGTAGATTCCATTAATTTCAGCGGTACTTTTTTAGCGTCAAAAACAGGAAAACAGGAGATGTTTTTAGTGAAATATGATAAAACCGGAAAACCCTTATGGGCAAGGCAAACGGTTAGCAGTTATTATGCAGAAGGATTCAGTTTGTCAACAGATAGAAATGGAAAGATCACGGTAACAGGTCACTATAGCGGGACAACACGGTTTGATGATTTTCAGGTTAAATCAATTTCGAATGAGGATATGTTCATGACCAGTTACGATAACTCCGGGAAATGTCTTGGCGCATATTCTTTTGGAAACGGCTTGGGATCAGGCATCTGCAATGACACCGAAGGTAATCCGTATTTTACGTATCTGTTTTCGGGTTCCACTTCATTAGGTTCAAAAGTCTTTAATTCCTATGGAGGTACAGATATTATTATAGCCAAATGCTCGGCCATCACTGGTCTGGAAGAACCCCCAAAAAACGAACAAAACACTTTACTCATCTATGCCAACCCCAACACCGGTAAGTGCAATATTACCATTCCGGATGAATTTAAGAATGATAAAAATCTCAGGTTGCAGATTTTCGACAACAAAGGGAGACTGATTCAGCAATCGGCAGTTGAAATCGCTGAAGACAAAATAAAACTGAACATCGAAGCCCAGGCCAAAGGAATGTACACGGCCATCCTCAGCAACGGCAAAAAGAGCTATTCGGGGAAGATCGTGTTTAAATAAAGTTCAGGTTATGAAACGGTTTCTTGTTTTATTCTCAGCGGTTCTAATCGGTCTCTTTGGAATTCTGCCATCATCGTATGCTCAGAACTGCTACTGGGCTTCCCAGGCAGGAGGAACGAGAGATGAAGGAGTATATAGAATGGCCATCGACCGGCATGGAAATACCTATATTTTTGGTGGGACCAGTAGTGATTCTTGTTGTTTTCTCACCG
>Ga0268284_1000029_pt1 | contig 142525 bp, 106 predicted proteins | sample saktaG_14_FD_190137 | JGI IMG/M metagenome (GOLD analysis project Ga0268284, IMG submission 190137) | Saline water microbial communities from Sakinaw Lake, British Columbia, Canada - sak_2013_06_06_40m | ecosystem: Environmental > Aquatic > Non-marine Saline and Alkaline > Saline ...
CGCCGCACTGGGCACCGCGCGACCAGGTGCGGGCCTTTGTCGGTGCCAAGGCGATTCCCGTCACATGGTCGGGCGCCTATGTCGCGTTCAAGGATGCCAAGCCCGGCGACGAATTGACGATCGCCTACCCGCTCATCCGGTTCAGCCAGGAGGTGCGCGGGCTGTGGCCCAATTGTGCGCCGGACCTGCGCGTCACGTTCGCATGGCTGGGCAACATGGTGGTTGCATCCGACCCGGCACCGACCGGGACCCCGCTGTTCGCGGGTAAGCCGCGGCAGTTGCCACCCGCGCCGGAGTTCAAGGAATAGTGAAACGCATGCACGCCTGTGGCGGGACGGGACTGGCCAAGCCAGCGTGGCAGCAGTTTGGTGATGCCGATGCATGAGGCCAATGGCAAGGTGCAGCGGATGAGCGCAGCGGCAGAGAAATCCCCGGCGCGGCTGCGCCCGCCGTGTTCGGTATTCGGTATGCAGTATTCGGTATGCAGTGTAAAGGAGCGGGGCGGCAGAAGCAGCAGTGGGTGGCACAAAACAGCAGCGAATGATTGCAAACAAGAATATGCAAGCATATCTTGCAATTGTGTAACATATATGCTATAATAGGTTCAAAGGATGGATGAAGGCTTTGCTCATGAACAAGCAAGGTTAATTGACTAGACATGCGGGAGAGGAGTCATGCAGAGTAATGAGACACAGTTCCAGAGTGAGCTTGGCCGGCGGATCAGCTATGCGCGCGAGTCGGCCAGGATGTCGCAGGAGCAACTGGCCAAGGCACTGCGCTTCAAGGATCGCCAGACGCTCTCTATGGTCGAGAACGGCCAGCACAAATTGTCGGCTGATGAGCTGCTGGCACTCATGCAGGCGACTGGTCACGACTTGGAGTTTTTCACCGACAATTGCCGGCTGGTTGGCGAAGGCACGTTTTCGTTTCGCGCCGGGGAGATTGCGCTGGCAGGGCTGAACGAATTCGAGGAACGGGCTGGTCGCTGGATTGCCACCTACCGCCGGCTCGGCTACGCGCTTGGCCAGCCACGCAAATCGCTCGGCTATCGTTTGACCCTCACGGCGCGCAGCAGTTATGAAGAGGCGTGGGCCGTGGCGGAAGGTTTGGTCAAGCAGTGGCAGTTGGGGGATGTGCCTGCCGTGCGCCTTGCTGACATGACGGAAGCGCGCCTGGATGTGCTGGTGCTGTACTTCGCGGCGGACGGTGTGTCGGGCGCCGCGTGCCGGCTGGCAGACCTTGACACAATTCTGATCAACCGCGGGGAATGCGTAGGCCGGCGCAATTTTGATCTGGCGCACGAGCTGTTTCATCTTTTGACATGGGACACGATGCCGCCGGCGCGTGAAGACCGCGATGCGCCGCGCGGTTATGCCGCAAAGCGAATCGAACAGCTTGCCGACAACTTCGCCGGCGCGCTGCTGATGCCCGAGCAGGAACTACGCCGGCGCTGGGACAAGCGCGGCAGCACCGATCTGCATGATTGGCTGAATCGCACGGCCACCGTGTTTAACGTCACGGCCCGTGCGCTGAAGTGGCGGCTGAAATACTTGACCTGGCTGACGGAAGTTGAACTGAGCAACATCAACGACAAGCGGCTGGTGGCGAACGGCGAGCCGAAACGCAAGGTGCCGCCGCCGCTGTTGTTCTCGCGCAAGTTTGTCGAGCGGCTATATCGCGCGTTGGACGAGGGCTGCATCAGCGCGCGGCGCGCGGCGCAACTGGTCGAGACCGACCTTGCTGGTCTTGCCGCTTTACTAAAAGAGTACGGCTGCAAAGTGCCGTTTGACCTGTGAACTGGCTGTTCCGATGATCAAGCCCGGCGATGTCCTGCTAATTGACACCAACGCCATGATTGAGGCGCTGCGCGTCAATTGCTGGAAGGCCATCGCGGCCCGGTATAAGGTCGCGACCGTGGCCGAGTGCGTTCAGGAACTCGGCACGGGCAGTAAAGCAAATCAAAAAGACGTGGAGTTGGTGCGGGAGACGGCACGAGTGCACAATGTGACGCCGATGGAATGCATAGCACAAAACCAAAGTTATGATCTGTCTGACTTGATGGATGCGGGCGAGCGCGACCTTGTGGCACACGCGCTGTCGCGCAGCGACGCCTGGTTCCTGTGCGGGCCTGACAAGAGCACAATTCGCGCGCTTCATGCCTTGGGGTTGCGGGCGCGCGCGGTGTCATTGGAGGGCGTGATTCAAGTAGCACGCATCCCAGTGAAACTGGCTTTTAAGTACAATTACACGGAACATTGGCTTTCTGACAAGAGCACTGAGATACGCTTGCAGCAGCTACACAAGGGAAACTGACATGAGTTTTCGTTTTTTCAAGCGCGTGAGCATTTTGCCGGGCATCGGTTTGAATTTCTGCGGCACGGCGGGTGGGGCAGCGACCCGGCGCCACGCGGCGGAGCTCCACCCATGAGGCGGCTCCGGCACATGATGAGCCTGCCCGAAGTCGGGATTCTCATGCCGCTGGTTGTCTTTGCGGCGATATTCCAGACGCTCAGCCCGTCGTTCCTGCATCCGGACAGCATGGCGGCGATGCTGCGCGGCATGGCGTTTGTGGGGGTGATCGGTGTCGGGCAGACACTGTTGATGGTGGCCGGCGAGATAGACCTTTCGGTCGGAGCAGTGGCCGGACTCAGCGCGGTGGCTTCCGCGTGGCTGATGAAGGAAGCCGGCTGCCCGGTGGCCGTAGGCGTTGCGGGCGGCATGCTGGTCGGCGCCGCGATGGGCGCCATCAATGGCGTGGTGACCGTCGCGCTGCGCATTCCCGCGTTCATCGCCACGCTGGGCATGCTCTACATAGCCCGGGGCTTGAATTATCTGCTGTGCAAGGGCTATCCCGTGTATCCGCTTCCGGCATCGCTCAAGGTATTTGGTGGCGCCGAGCCGCTGGGCCTCTCCTGGGCTTTTCTGGTGTTTGTCTTTCTGGTGGTGGCGGGCGATTTCATGCTGCGCAAGACAGTGCCAGGCCGCATGATCTACGCGGTGGGCGGCAACCGTGAAGTGGCGCGGATTGCCGGCATCCCGACCGGCATGGTCAAGGGCGCCTGTTTTGTGTTTACCGGCATGCTGGCCGGTCTGGCCGGGATGCTGCTCATGGCGCAGATCAACGTGGGGCAGCCCGAGATTGGTGTCGGCTGGGAACTTGACGTCATCGCGGCCGTCGTCATTGGCGGCGTCAGTCTCTTCGGCGGTGTCGGCACGGTGGCCGGCACGTTTTTCGGATTGGTATTGATGCAGGTAGTCCGCAGCGGGCTGGTGGTAACCGGGGTCAACACGCACTGGCAGACTGTGGCGACCGGAGTGATCATGATCAGCGCGGTCGGCATTGATGTGTTGCGGCGCAGGTGGCGTTCGTCCCAATGACACGCCCCCTGCGAAATACGCCACACAAGGCGGACGCGCAATCGCCGTCAGGAAACAAAAGAGGAGGAGACATGCGCAAGGTATGCATCATGGGTTGGTTTTGGTTTCTGGCCGCCACGCTGTTGCTGGGCGGCTGCGGTGCCGGCACATCGTCCGGCGACCCACACAAGAGAACGGTCGCCACGCCAAAACGGATTTGTTGGGTTCAGCCGCTCAAGGGGCATCCCGTTCACCAACTCACCCAGATCGCGTTCGCCGAGGGTTGCAAGGATCTGGGATATCGCGCGGAAATTGTGGGGACAGACACCGTGGACATCGGCGGCACCATCGCGCTGGCCGAGCAGATGCTGGCTTCCGGTGATGTGGCCGGCATGGTGATATGGACCGGCAATCCGGCCTGGAACCCGTTGATCGAGCGCGTGGCGAAGCGCGGTATTCCGGTGATTCTACCGCACTTTCCCGTGCCGGAGGGATCCGTGCCCGGCGCCACGGGCATCATCGGATGCGACCCGCTGGCGTATGCCCGGGAGACGGCTGGCGAAATAGGCCGGGCCTTGGGCGGCACGGGCACCGTGGCTATTACACAGGGCAGTTTCAACAGCACCGAGAACATGGTTGCCACGTCGTTTACCCAGGAAATGAAGAAGCGGTATCCCGGCATTGTGGTTCTGGATCCGCAGGAGGAGGGCTTCGACGCGCCGAAGGCGATCTCCAAGGCGGTCTCGATGCTGCAGGCCAACCAGAATGTGGTTGCCGCGTTCTCGACGACCGGCGGCGGGCCCACCACATGGGCAGGCGCACAGAAAGAAACCGGTCGCAAGATTGTTGCAGTCGGCCTGGACTACACCCGCGTGAATCTGGATCTGGTCAAAGGGGGGCAACTGTTCGCGGTGATAGGGCAACCTCTTTGGGAAGAGGCCTATGGATCCGTGGGCTTGGTGGACAAGGTGCTCAAGGGGGAGAAGATTCCTTGGTGGACCAAGCTGCCTGCGCCGTTCATCAAAAAAGACAAGGTGGATTCCTACTACATCCTGCTGGACAAGGTGGAGGCCGCGCTGAAGCGCTGAGGTGCATCATGGACGACGCCAACAACTCCGCATATATGGCAACTGATCCGCCCGCGAGGGCGCCATCCGGGCCGGCGGCCTATGCCGTCGAGATGCGGGGCATCACCAAGCGGTTCGGGCGCACCACCGCCCTCAACCAGATGAGTTTCCGGGTTGCCAAGGGAAGCCTGCATGCGCTTTTGGGCGAGAATGGCGCCGGCAAATCCACGCTGGTCAAAATTCTGAACGGCATTTATCCCGCAGGCTCGTATGAAGGGCAGGTGCTCCTGAACGGCACGCCGGTTCAGTTCCACGCGCCGCATGACGCCCAAGGCAAAGGGGTCGGGTACGTCCCGCAGGAGGTCGCCCTGCTCGAGGATTTGAGCGTGGCGGAGAACATAGTTGTCGGGCATTGGGCACCCCGCGGCCACGCCGTGATCCATTGGCCTCGTCTGCATGCACGGGCGGCCGCCATCCTGGAGCGCTTGCAGGTCAGGCTTGATCCCGGCGTGCAAGTCGCGTCCCTCAACGCGGGCAGCCGGCAATTGGTGATGATCGCCCGGGCCATGGTTATGAATCCCGCCGTCCTGGTGCTGGATGAGCCGACCTCCTGCCTGAACAAAAACGAGACTGAAGCCCTGTCCGCCTGCTTGCGGGGATTGCGCGCCCAGGGCGTGACCATCATTTTCATATCCCACCGGCTGGCTGAAGTTCTCGATCTGGCCGATGCCGCCACCGTCCTGCGCGACGGCGCGCAGGCCGCGCACTTCAACCGCGCTGCATTCGACGCGGAAAAGATTGTCACAGCCATGGTGGGGCGGCGCATGGATAGTTTCTACCCGGCCCGTGCATCCGCCGTCCTTGAAGGCCCGCCGGCACTCAGGGTTGAAAACCTCATTGTGCCGCACCCGCAGGTCAGAAACCGCAACGTGGTTGAGGGCCTTGGCTTCTGTGTGCGCCGCGGCGAAATCCTTGGCCTGTATGGTCTTCTCGGCTCCGGGTGCCACGAGGTTCTGTGCGCCCTTTACGGACTAATGCCACATGCAGGCCGCATCTGGATCGCCGGAGCCGAGGTGGCGGCGACGAGCCCGCGCCGGGCGAAGTCGCACGGCATTGGCCTGGTCACCGATGACCGCATGAAGCACGGGCTCCTGTTCAACTTCGGCATCCGCGAGAATGTAACCCTGCACGACTTGCAGGCCGTCTCAAGCTGCGGCTTGCTCCGCGACAAGCTTGAGACGCGGCATGCGCTGGCGTTTCAGGAGCGCCTTGCCATCCGGGCGGCGTCGGTGCAGACGCCGGTCCGCAACCTGAGCGGGGGCAACCAGCAGAAGGTGCTTCTGGCCAAGGCGCTGTTCCCGAAACCGCAGGTGCTCTTGATGGACGAGCCGACCAAAGGAGTGGATGTCGGCGCCAAAAGGGAAATCTACGCGATGATGACGGGCCTGGTGCGTGAAGGCCTTGCCCTGGTCTTGGTGGCATCGGAACTGCCCGAACTGCTCGCGCTCTGCGACCGCGTGATCGTGCTGGCCCGCGGGCGGATCGCGGATCAGTTTTCCAGGGCAGAGGCCAACGAACAGCGACTCATGCTGGCTGCCACGGGTGCCACGGCAACATTGAACGGGCAATGAACCACAATTAATCCAACGGATGCATCATTCATGACTAATTATCCGGCCAAGACTATCGTGGCGGTTTTCGCAGGGCTTGCCCTGTCCGTCCTTCTGCCCGCCTGTGCCTGGTGCGCAGCCGCGACTGGCATCACCGAAGGCGACCTGGATAAACTGGTGGGGCAGCCTGCGGATATTGCCGCCAGCGCGTATCAGTACCGGGCTGATCGCGAGGCCGGGGAGAACCCACCCGAAAGCTGGTTTGCCCTCATGCGCCACGCCGGATTGCCGCTCAACCAACCGGTGGACGTGAACGCGCCGGCGATCAAGCCGGTATTGTGCGGATTGCTCTGGGAGGAAGTCCGTCCCGTGGAAAAACTGGAATTGACGTGGGCCGCGGGAGCCAAACCCCAGCCGGCGCCCGATGAATTGACCATCACGACCCTGGATAGCCAGGGCAGCGCCAATTCGTGGTGGAACAACTTGAAGGCGGTGCAGAAGCCCGGCAAGCCGGCCCTGGCCAACGATGGGAAAACCTATGTCTATGATCTTAATGCGAACCTGTGCGGTATCGTCATCAGCGTGGGCGGCGCCAAACGTGCCGCAGACTGCGCTTTACCCGCCGTGCGGGTGCTGGTGGCGGATACTTGGAAGAAAATGGAGGTCGAACTCGAATGGGGGTTTGACAAAACCAACGCCGCGAGGGACTATGGCGGGCGCATCGAAACCTATGACGGCATGGTAGCCGGACTGCGCCCGCTCAAGGGCGATAGCCATACCGCGGCAACGAATGCCAATTCGTGGCGCTCTGTCGGCAAGGGCGCCGCCCGGCGCGGTATCAAGTTCAGCCTGCTGTACATGGGCACGTCGAAGTGGCGGAAGGTGCAACCCTTCACAAGTCAGCCGGACGACGTGGCGCGCACCATTGTCACCCTCTGGACCAAGTCGGGCAACTTCTCGTTCCTGGCGGCCGATCTGGAAAACGGGCCGATCCTCGCGCCAGAGTTCGGCTTCTTTGTCCGCCGCACTTCGGAGCTGGCGACCCCACCGGCCAAACCGGCAGCGGACCTGCGTGTCCCGCGGATGCCGTTGGCGACAAAAATGAGTTCCATCGCGGGCACGACGGATCTGGTGGGGTGGGGCAGCGACAGTCTGCCTTGGTTCGGCGGCAATCCGGGGAGCAAACCGGTTTCAGTGCTCGGCATTAACATCCCGGCCCGAGGTCTGGCCATGCATCCGGGGCCGGCATACGATGTGGCCGTTGGGTGGCGCAGTCCCATCAAAGGCCAGGTGAAGGTCAAGGCCGGCGTGGCCCATGCCCAAGGCGGCGGCAACGGGATCGAATGGTGGATTGCGCATGAGACCCAGACCGACCGGAAGAATCTGGCCCATGGCACGACCGACGGCAGCGGCGCTCAGACGATTCCCGCCGCGGCCGCCGCGATGAAATTGAGCGAGGTAACCGTCGCACCCGGCGACATGGTTTCACTGGTCGTCGGCCCCCACGGCGACCATCAGGGCGACACGATCAACATCGAACTGGTCATCACCGAGGTGGGCGGGCGCGGGCGCATCTGGAACCTGACGCAGGACACGGCCAACACGCTGCATGCCGGGAATCCCCACGCCGATGGCCAGGGCAATGCTGGCGTATGGCTTTTTTATTCCGAGAAATCCACGGCGCCCCCGCCCGTGATCCCCTCGCTGCCTCCCTTTGCGCTGGCCTCGCAAGCCACCAGTGCACAAGCGTTCATCAAGGAACTTCAAGCCAGAAAGCTGACGACCATCCGCCAGCAGACGCGCGGCCACGAAGAGCAGACGTGGGAGGGCGCGGTCACCGCCATGCGCGGCGGCACTCTGCCGCCCCATCCCAAACCGCCGGTCGGCGCGGAACCATCCATGCAGGTGGATGTCCCGTCCGCGCGCTTGACGGCCCAATGGAATCTGGGGGCGTGGCATCTTGTGCGGCACTGCGAGAAAAACCCGAAGAACGGCCGGCTGTGGTTCAACGATTATCCCTATGGCATTCTGGGTGCCGAGACCTACATGATCCTCGCGGCGCTGGATCTGATGGGGTCGCACAAGGCGGCCGAAGACGGATTCGACCAATGGGTGTCTCTGCCGCTGGATTCCAACTCAGCGGGCCATCACGGGGAGGCGCTGCCTGGCCGTCCCACCGGCCTCTTCTCGGAGGGCCGTGGATGCCTGACGCACGCGGTGGGTCCACCGGGTCTTGGCGGCCAGATGGATGGCGTCCATGCTTTCGGTCCAGGCTCCATCGGCTGGGCCCTGACCGAGCACTACTGGATGACGGGCGACGAAAAATGGCTGGCAGCCGCTACGCCGCGGATCAAAGCCAACGCCGCATGGATGCTGCGGCAACGCCGCCTGCTGGCGCGTCTGGTTCCAGGCGGCGACCGTCTCTGGTGCAAGGGACTGCAGCCGGCGCTCCAGGTGACGCCGGACAGCGGCGGATTATGGATGCAGTTCTATGAGTGCGAAGCCTACTACTGGGCGTCGGTCGCGCGCCTCGCGGCCACGCTGGCGGTGATCGATCCGAAAGGGGGCGCGGAATTGGCGACCGAGGTGGAAGCCTATCGCAAAGACCTGCGGGCGGCGGTGGAGCGATCCATCGCGCTTTCGCCGGTGGTTCAGGTTCGTGACGGAACCTTTCATTCGATTATTCCATTCGCGTGCTACGTGCGCGGGTTGGCCACGGGAGCCTGGGGTTGGCAGCGGGATGGCTCCGGCGCGCATGTCGGCCCCCTCTATTGGGAAACGGTTCAGTCGGCGGCGGCGCTGATGAGCCCGGCGGGCCTCCTGCCCTTGAACGATGTGCGGGTGCAAGGGTACCTCGATGTGCTGGAGGACCGCTTGCTCCTTGAGAATCAGAATGTCGGTCAACGGGATTGGTTCTTTGCCGGCTGGCAGTATCAGGGCGGACTGGAGCGCACCGCGAACATGCACTTGGCCGGTGATGACGTCCCGGTCTTCCTCCGGTCGTTTTTGAACTGCTACGCCATCGACATCCTGCCGAACGATGGGTACCTCTTCAATGAGCATGCCACCCGCGGCCCGGCGGACAAAATTTTCGAGGAGGCCGCCTTCCTCGAACGCTTCCGCAATCTGCTGGTCATGGAAGATGGCCCGAACCTGTGGCTGGCGCGCGCCACACCGCGCGGGTGGTTGGCACAGGGCAAAAAGATATCTGTGAAGAACGCGCCGACGCACTTTGGTTTGGTAGACTACGAGATCGTCTCCGACATGGACAACGGCAAGATAACCGCCACCGTGAAGATGCCCTCGCGCAACGCGCCCAAGGAAGTCTGGTTGCGCCTGCGCCATCCCACGTCTGCGCCGATCAGAGGAGTAATTGTCAACGGGAAAAAATGGAAAGATTTTGACGCGGCCAGGGAAGTCGTGTCGTTGCACAATCTGAAAGATACCGTGAGCGTAGAGGTCAAGTATTAATATGAAGGCATTGACAAGGAGAACATCTATGGCACACGTTGTGGCAATGGGCATGGGCATGCTGGCGACGCTTGACGCCGCCGGGGGTGCGGCTCCAGGTTCCGGAACCAAGCCCGCCTTGCAAGCGCCGGCGCGCGGTATCATCTTTGACGTGGCGGTCGAGAAGCAGGGCATCGTTGCCACGCGCATCGCGAATGCAAGCAGTGGCTACAACTGGGTTGCGCCGAACTCCGGCATTGGTCCGAGTTATGTTATTGGAAACACCCAGGCGCTCTTCGCCGTGGCCAGCCCCGGCGATGTGAAGTTGGTGGCATCTGAAATTCGTCCGGGCAAGCAAGGTGCGGATGCCGTGACCGCCCGGTGGGTGCGCAAGGATGGTTTGGAATTGAGCTGGATGATCACCCGCGCAACGGGCAATGAGGTGCTTGAATTTCAGGCGCAACTCAAGAATACCGGCGCGGCCCCCATTCCGGATATCCGTTCATTCGGGCAGCTTGACATGCAATTGACTGCCCGGCCGCAGGATCTTGTTGTCCACTATCTCGACCGCCAGGATTACAGAAAGCACACCATCCCGGTACCGGCCACAATCACGGGCGGCGCGTGGAACGCCCCGGCCTCCGCCGGTTGGATCGCCATCGAGAACACCAAAGCCAAAGAAGTCCTTTTCATCGGCGTCGAATGGGAAAGCTACTGGACAGTGCGGGTGGCGCCCCACGCCGGCAAGGGGCAGACCTTGGTGCAATGCTGGCTGAACACGCAGGCCTGTGACTTGGCGCCCCAAGCATCGCTGGCCGCGCCGCGCGTCTTTCTGGGGTTGAGCCATGGGGACATCGATGATTCATTGAGAGGCCTTCACGACTATTTGCGGCGGATCATGCCCCCGCTGCCGCAAGACTTCCCCTGGGTCGCCTATGACATCTGGGCGACGGATGCCACGGGCGTGGAAGCGGCGATCCTGGCGGAAATCCCCTTTGCCGCGAAAATCGGGGTGGACTTGTTCTATGTTGACGCGAGCTGGTACGCCGGCTCCTGCACGAACGGGTCGGGTGACTGGTTCACCGGTGTCGGCAATTACGGGCAGGAGGATCACGCGAAATTTCCCGGCGGCTTGGCAGCGATATCGCGGAAGGTCCACGCCGCCGGCATGAAATTCGGCCTGTGGTTCGCGCCGCAGGTGGTTGATGCCGCCCTCGTCGGCACGGTGATCGCGGCGGACTTCGTGGCCAGACGCGACAACCAGGACATCTCTTTGCAAAATGCCGATTGGTCGCCGATCACCCAAATTTGCACGGGCAATCCCAAGGTGGTGGAGCGTCTCAAGAAGGTCATGGGCGATGCCGTCGAGGCCTATGGTTTGGATTGGATCAAATGGGATAACTCCGGCCTGCCTGGCCCCGTCTGCAACCGTACGGACCATGGCCACGGCAGTACCGATGGGGCGTTGGCTGCATTGCAAGGCCAGTACGAAATCTGGCGATACCTGCGCGAACGATATCCAAAATTGATGCTTGAGGAGTGTGGCTATCCCAGCCGGCTGGATTACGGGTTGGCGCGCACGGCGACATCCCACTGGCTGTCGGATTCCACCGCCAGCGCGCTGGGCGTCCGCCAGGGGCAGATTCACGCCAGCTACGTCTATCCGGCCGCCCACAATACCGCCTGGATCCTCAACGGCGAAGGGGCCAAGGACGCCGCCATCCTCGACACGGTTGTCCGCAGCCGCATGATGGGCCTGTGCGGCGTTGGAACGCTGCAAGGCAAACTCAGCGAGCGCGTTTCGCTGTTTCCAGCGGAGGTCATCGAGGCCCTCGCGAGAAACTTCAAGGTCTACAAGCAGTACCGGCGCCTCTTGCGCGAAGACGTGTATCACCTCTTGCCGCCTTCCACGACGGCCGATGCATGGGATGCCATTGAGTTCTGCACACGCGACGGGCGTGAAGCGGTAGTCCTTGTGTTCCGCAGCAAGTGCAGCGAGTCGGTGAAGGTGCTGGCCCTCCGGGGGCTGGGACAGGATGTCGTGTACGAGGTGACATGGGTCAACTCCGGCACGACCCGCATCATGCAAGGCAAGGAACTCGGGGCAGGCGTAACGATCGTGCTGCCCGCTCAGGACATGTCGGAGATCTTGCTGCTGAAAGTCCGCAGCGGCCCGCGACCGGAGCCCCGGTTATGAAATCCCGCGAACGAGTGCTGACGGCGTTGGCTCACACAGAGCCGGACCGTGTCCCGATCGACCTCGGCGGCACGGTGGTCTCGACCATCGCCATCCCGACGTATGCCGCCCTGCGCCGGCATCTGGTCCTTTCTGAGAAGCCCATCCAGACGCTGGAATTTGTCCAGCAGGTGGCCGTGGTGGATGAGGATGTGATGGAGCGGTTTGGCGTGGACGTGATCCCCGTCTTTGCCAATCCGCTGGACACACCGGCCCCGGTGCTCACCACGAGTCCCGACGGCACTGTGTCGTTCAAGGATGACTTTGGCGCCACGCTCAAGAAACCGGTGGGCTGCCACTACTTTGACTGGCGGGAATTCCCGCTGTCTGAGCCATCGCTGGCTGCGCTGAAGGCCATGGCGTGGCCGGATCCGGCGAATCGCGGCCGTTATGCCGGTCTGCGTGATCGCGTACGAGCGTTACGTAGCGGCACGGACAAGGCCTTGTTCGGTATGGCGCCCTGCGGCCACGACCTCCTGAACCAGCTTTTCCGTGTGCGCGGCATGGAAGAGGGCATGATGGATCTGCTGGCGAATGAGGAATTCGCCGTGGCGTTCCTCGACCGGCTGACGGACACCATCTGCACGGCCCAGTCGTTTTATCTTAAAGAAGTCGGCGATCTCATAGACATTCATTTCACGGCCGATGACCTCGCCGGCCAGTCCGGCCCGCTGATCTCGCCGGCGCTGTACCGGCGCCTGGTCAAACCCCGGTGGGCGCGCATCATCCAGACCATCAAAGCCCACACCCAGGCCAAAATTTTCTACCACAGTTGCGGCGCGCTGGATGCGTTCATCCTGGACCTGATCGAGATCGGCGTGGATGTTTTGAATCCCGTCCAAGTGTCGGCCGCCGGCATGGACTCGGCGCGGCTGAAGCAAAAATACGGAAAGAACCTGTCGTTCTGGGGCGGCGGCTGCGACACGCAGCAGGTACTCAGCCGCGGCACGCCGGACGAGGTACGGCAAGAAGTGCGCCGGCGCATCCGGGATTTCGCGCCCGGCGGCGGCTTTGTGTTCAACCCGGTTCACAATATCCAGCCGCTGGTGCCGCCCGCCAACGTGGCGACGCTGTTCGAAGCGGCGCTGGAGTTCGGGCGGTATCCCATCACCTGACTGGAGGCACACATGCAAGCGGATTTGTTCGATCTTTCGGGGAAAATTGCCGTGGTGACCGGCGCCGCACGCGGGCTGGGCCAAGCGGCGGCCGGCGGCCTGGCCGGCTATGGCGCCGATGTGGCCGCCATTGACCTCCAGGCCGACTCATGCGACGGGACGTGTCGCACGATCGAGGCCGCCGGCAGGACGTGCCGCGCCTACGGCTGCGACGTGGCCGACGAACACGCCGTTGCACGCACGGTCGCACGGATCGCCGCGGATTTCGGCCGCATCGACATCCTGGTCAACATCGCCGGCATCACGGCCCGCGTCCCGACGACTGAGATCACGCCGGAGCAGGTCCGGCGCTTGACCGAAGTGAACTACTACGGCACCTTCTGGATGTGCAAGGAAGTCGGCAAGATCATGCTCGCCCAGGGTGACGGCGCCATTGTGAACATGTCCGCGCTCGGCGGCGGGCTGCTGGGCACCGGCCGTGGGAACGCGGCCTACAGTTCGACCAAGGGCGCCATCGCCGCGCTGACCAAGGAGCTGGCGTGCGAGTGGGGCGCGCGCGGCATCCGGGTGAACGCCGTGGCGCCCTGCTGGTTCCAGACCGACATGAACGCCACCAGTATTTTTGCGAACAAGAGTTTCATGGAACAGGTCATGACCAAACTGCCCATGCGGCGCATCGGCCAGCCATGCGAGCTGGTCGGGCCGATCGTCTTCCTGGCCAGCGCGGCGGCGTCCATGATCACGGGCCTCGTGCTGCCGGTGGACGGCGGCGCCGCCGCCACCTGTCCGATCGAATGGAAGGAAGCATGAGCCGCGCAGCGCCTGAAAAACTGATCACCCGCCACGAGGCGTTCCTGAACCTGGAACCGGTTGGACGGCCCCTGCTGGGATTCTGGCGGGGCGGCTACTACCCGGCAGAGCAGTTCCCGGCCGGCACGGCGCGCTGGCGCGACGGACAGCCATTACAGCCGGACGACGTCTCGTTCACGCCATTTGCCGCCGACTACGAGAAACTGTACCAGCTCCACCAGCAGGCCGACGATGACTTCTTTTACGTCGGTTCCGCGTACTGGGGCATTCCGTGGATGGAAGCCATCCTGGGCTGCCCGGTGATCGCGGCAGGCTCCAATTGCTGCGCGGAAACCTGTCTCACCGGGCCGGCTGAGGTGCCGTGCGTGGCGGTGGAAAACAACCCCTGGTTTCAGGCGCTTGTGCGTTTCACCAGAGAACTGGCCGTCTTTTCCGCCGACCGTTTCCCGGTGTGCCCGCCGCTCCTGCGCGGCTCCGGCGACTGCGCCAGCGCCATGCTGGGTGGCGTGCCATTTGTCATGGGCTTTCATGACGAGCCGGAACGCATGGCGGATCTCCTGAACCATTGTGCGCGGACGCGGCTGGCCGTGATCCGGGCGCTCCATGCGATGATTCCACCGTGGCATGGAACCCACGCGGCGGGCGGATACCCGAGCAAAATGTGGTGCCGCCGCACAGTGGCCTACAACCAGGAGGACTGCGCGGCGCTCCTGAGCCCGGAGCTGTTTACGCAGTTCATGTTGCCGGTCGCACGCGACATGTGCCGGGCGGCGGAGGTGAACTTCGTACACCTTCATTCCAGTTGCCTTTATCCGGTTGACATCCTGCTGGCGAACCGCTACTATGATGTCCTGGAGATCAACATTGATCATCCGGGCGGGTCATCCCCCGACCTGCCGGAGTTGCTGCCGACGCTGAAGAAGATCCAGGCCGGACGGCGGCCCCTCCTGCTGTGGGGCGAATTGACGCCGCAGGCGTGGGGTTGCCTACGGAAGGAACTATCGCCGGTCGGCCTGAGCCTGCAGCCGATCGTGCGGCAGGCGGAAGACATGCCGGCACTATTGGAGATGCTGCAGTGACAACGCGACTCGCCAATGAAATCGCCGCATGCCGGGTGCCGGCCCGCGCCGTGCGGCTGTGGTGGCTGGGCCAGGCCGGATTTGCCTTCAAGACCCACGCCGGCCGGATTGTCTATGTCGATCCCTATTTATCTGACGCCGTGGAGCGCCTCCATGGATTCAAGCGTCTGTCCCTCTCGCCGATCGCCGCCGAGGACGTCACGGCAGACCTGGTTGTGCTGTCCCACGAGCACACCGACCATCTCGATCCGGATGCGCTGCCGGTGATCGTGGCGAACAACCCGGCCTGCCGCTTTGCGGGTCCGTCCGGCTGCGCGGCCGGCCTGCAGAAGGCGGGGGTCCCTGCGCGCCGCCGGTTCCTGCTCCGGCCTGCCCGCGTGCACGACCTCGACGCGGTGGTAGTCCACACGGTGCCGGCCGACCATGGCGACTTCGCGCCCTCCGCCCTCGCGCTGGTGCTGGATTTCGACGGCGTTCGGATCCTCTACACGGGCGACACCTCATGGCGTTCCGGCATTTTCAAGCCGCTGTTCGACCTCAGACCCGATGTCGTCATTCCCTGCATCAACGGCGGCTTCGGCAACATGAATCACCTTGACGCCGCCCGCCTCGTGCAGCAGGCCGCGCCGCGCATCGCAATCCCATGCCACTTCTGGACGTTCGCCGAGCAGGGTGCCGGCGACCCGGCCGGCTTCCTCCACGCCTGCCGGCAGTTCGCGCCGGCGGTCACCGCGATGCTGCTCAGGCCGGGTGAAGGGTTGACGGTGCCACGGAGAACGTCATGACCAACCTGTTCGATCTTTCCGGGAAAGTTGCGCTGGTGGCCGGCGGCCGGCGCGGGCTGTGTCTGGCAATGGCTGAGAGCCTGGCGCAGGCCGGGGCCCGCATTGCGGTCGCCGACATTGCCGAGGACTACAGCGAACTGGCGCGGCGCATGGCGACGATCAGCGCCGAGATGGAGTACTTCCGGGTCGATCTGTCCGACCGTGCGCAACGCGGCGAACTGGTGAACCGGGTGGTCCAGCGCTTTGGCCGACTCGACATTCTGGTCAACGGCGCCGGCATCCAGCATCGTCAGCCGGCGATGGAGTTCGACCTGGACAAGTGGGACGCGATCATCAGTCTGATGCTGACGGCCGTTTTCGAGTTGGCGCAACAGGCGGCCCGCGTCATGGAAAAGCAGGGCGGCGGCAAGATCATCAATATCGGGTCGTTGGCGAGTTTTCAGGGCGCATGGACGGTTCCGGCCTACACGGCCGCCAAGCACGGCGTCGTCGGCCTGACTAAAGCACTGGCCAACGAGTGGGCGGCGAAGAACATCCACGTGAACGCCATTGCGCCCGGCTACTTCGACACGGAAATGTGCGCCACCATCATCAACGATCCAGTCCGCGAACCAAAGATCCGGGAGCGCATTCCGGCCGGCCGCTGGGGCAAGCCCGAAGACCTGGTCGGCCCGCTGCTCTTCCTCGCCAGCGACGCGAGCAACTATGTGGACGGCCACGTGCTGGTGGTCGATGGCGGCTGGCTGGGCCGCTGAGCAGGAACCTGAAAAAAACTTCGCCGGGCGACTTGAATAATGGACGCGCAACAATGCCGGGCTGTACCCATGATCCCGCGTGAACGCTGGCTCGCGACGGCGGAATTCCGCGCGGTTGACCGGGCCTTTCTGCTTCCGCCGTGGACCTGGAATGAAACGCGGCAGCGTTGGGCCGCGGAGGGCCTTCCGACAACAACGGACCTGCCCCGCCATTTCCGGACAGATAACGAAGACGAAATGCCCGTCGCCATGCAGGGGAAGTATGGGCCGCATCTTCTTCCGGCGCTGGAGCGGACGGTGCTTTCGCAGGACAACGACCACTGGGTCATCCGCGACGAGGAGGGCAACACCGTCAAGCTGTTCAAGAACGACCCGCTGCAATCCATGCCGCAATGGATCGCGTACCCGATGAAGAATCGCGCGGACTGGGAATCACTCGTCAAGCCACGGCTCGATCCGCATGCGCCGGGCCGCGCCCCGCACGGCGCGGAACTTGCGGCATACGCGGCGAAAGTCCAGCGGCATGTCCCCTTGGGCGTCTGGTGCGGCTCGATGTACGGCTGGCCCCGGAGTTTGATGGGCGTCGAGCGGATCAGTTACATGTTCTATGACGATCCGGGACTGATTCATGAAATGTGCGAGCACATAACCGAATTTGTGATCAAGACGCTGGAGCCCGTGCTGCGCGCAGTCACGTGCGACTTCGCCTATTTCTGGGAGGATATGGCGGGCAAGGCCGGTCCCCTCTGTTCGCCGGACACCTATCGTGAATTCATGCTGCCGAGGTTCAAGCGGATTGTTGATTTCATGCATGGCCACGGCGTGCGGCATATTATTGTGGATAGCGACGGGAACAACGAGCCGCTGATCCCGCTCTGGCTCGAAATCGGCGTGAACGGGCTCAGGCCATTTGAGATCGCGGCCGGGTGCGATCCGCTGGCGACCCGCAAGAAATACGGGCGCGACCTGATTATCCAGGGCGGCATAGATAAACGGGTCCTTGCGGCCGGGCGTGATGCCATTGACCGGGAGGTTTTCTCGAAAGTGCCGTGGCTGTGCATGCAGGGCGGATATTTTCCGCAGGTGGATCACCTCGTGCCGCCGGATGTCTCGCTGGAGAACTACACCTATTACTCGGATTTGCTGCGGCAGGTAGTTGAAGATCCGGAGACTTTTTATTATCAGGCACGCCAGCGCGGCTGGGCCCAATAAGCCAACCCCACACGACAGGAGCCGGGATATGCATCGCATGAAAAACAAGACGGTGGTCATCACTGCGGGCTATGGCGATATCGGCCGGGCCACGTGTCGGCGCTGCTGCGAGGAAGGCGCCACCGTGATCATGACCGGGCGCAAACCGGTGCAGGAAGGCGCGGCTATCGCACGCGCCACCGAGCGGGAGGCGCGCCGTGCGCTGGCGGCGAAACTGCCAAAGGCGGGGGCGGCCGCCGTGGGCACGATCAAGTACATGCCGTGCGACGCGGGCGCGCGCGCCTCCATCGACGCCATGCTGGCCGCCGTGGTGAAACGCCACGGGCGGATCGATGTCGTGATCGGCAACGCGGCCATGGTGGAGAATGGGCTGTTCCTGGAAATCCGGCAGGACCAGTGGCAGGCGCATCTCGACCTGAACCTGACCGGCAACTTCCATCTGGGGCAGGCCGCGGCGCGCATCATGGTCAAACAAAAGTCGCTGAAGAAGCCGGGGTGCCGGCGCGGTGTGCGCGGCAAGATTCTGTTCAACAGCTCATGGGTGCAGGACATGCCGTGGCCGGAGGGCTGCTGCTACGGCGTGTCCAAGGCTGGGCTTCAGCTCATGGCCAAGGCCATGGCGCACGAGCTGGCGGTTCATGGGATCCGCGTGAACCTGGTGTCGCCCGGCATCATCTTGGCTGGGCTCTCGAGGATCTGTTATGAGACCGACCCAAATTTCGGACCACGGGCCACGGCGGCGATCCCGCTCCGCGAGTTCGGGACGCCAGACCAGTGCGCCGACGCCTTTGTCTTCCTGGCCAGCGACGAGGCGGACTACATCACCGGCACGTCGCTGCTGGTGGACGGCGGCGCAAGCCTGCCCAGACGGGATTGACGGCAATGAAATTCAGCTATGTACTGCCGGATCCGGCGGGGTATCGGGATTGGACCGAATTTGAGGGCGACCTCGCGTGCGCCAGGCAGGCCGGCTACGAGGCGGTGGAACTGCAGATCGCCGATCCACTTGCGTTCGACGAGCAGCGCGTCAGGCAGGCCCTGTTGGCGGCGGGCCTGCCTATGTGCGCGTTCCAGACCGGCGCAACCTACGCGACCCGCGGCAACTGCCTGTGTACCGCCGACGAAGCCGTCCGCGAGCGGACGGAGAAGCTCTTGTTGTCATTTGTGGATCTGGCGGCGCAATGGAATGCCGTGATCGTGCTGGGATCCCTGCAGGGGCGCTTCAAGGACGAACCCGATCGGTCTGCCGGCGAGGCCCGGATCCGCAGCGCCCTGCGCCGGGTCGGCGAGTATGCCCTGCTGCGGCAGGCAATCCTGGCGTTTGAACCGGTCAACCACGGCGAGATCAGCTTCCACACGACGATTGCGGCGGCAGCAGCCCTGGTCCGCGGCATTGACCGGCCGAGCGTGCGGCTCATGGTGGACACCTTTCACATGAACATTGAAGAACAGGACATGCTGGCGCCGCTGGCGGGCATCAAGGATATCCTGGCGCATGTGCATCTCTCGGAAACCAACCGCGACGTCCTTGGTGACGGCCACTGGGACACGCCGGGCTTTCTCGCCGAACTGCGCCGCATCGGCTATCGCGGGTTCTGCTCCATCGGGGTCTACAACACCCGCCGGTCGAGAAGAGACTGCATGACGCATTGCATGAAGCTGATTCATGGCTTGGCGAAATAACATGCCTATTCAATGCAAGGAAACAATGACCCGGCGTGAACGACTTATGGCCACATTACAGCACGAACCGGTTGACCGGCCGGCGGTCTCGTTTTATGAACTCAATGGCTTGGACGAGCATCCCAACGACCCCGACCCTTTCAATATCTATTCCCATCCCTCATGGCGCCCGCTAATCGACCTTGCCCGGGAGAAGACCGATCGCATTGTCATGCGCAACGTCGCGTACACCGCTGTCCAACCCGACCCCCTTGCGTCCATCTCGGAAACCCAAACCTGGCTGCGCGACGGAAGCCGCTTCAGCGTACGCCGCGTCCGCATCGGGGCTCACACCTTGACCTCGCGCACCCGTCAGGATCCCGACGTGAACACCGTCTGGACCGAGGAGCACCTGCTCAAGAACGTGGATGATCTGCGCGCATTTCTGGAGATCCCCGGCACGGCTGCGGCCGGCACCGTCGACACCCGATCGGTGATACATGCGGAGGCCGCCTTGGGTGACACGGGCATCGTGATGATCGACACGCCCGATCCGCTCTGCCTGGCAGCGTCGTTGTTTGACATGGCCGAATACACCGTGATCGCGCTGACCGAGCCGGCGCTGTTTCACAAGCTCCTTGAACGCTTCGCGGCCCCTTTGTTGTCAAAGACAGAAGCGGTGGCCACGGCGCTGCCCGGACGCCTGTGGCGGATCTATGGCCCGGAGTACGCCGCACCGCCGTATCTGCCCCCGCGCCTGTTCCGCGAGTACGTCTGCCGTTATGTCACGCCCATGATTGACGTGATTCATAGGCACGGCGGCTATGCCCGCATTCATTCACACGGCAAGCTCAATGCAATTCTGGATGATATTGTTGCCATGCGGGCGGATGCCCTTGATCCCCTTGAGCCGCCGCCACAGGGCGACGTTGAGCTGGGCTATGTGCGCGCCAACTACGGGGAGAACCTGGTGCTCTGTGGTAATCTCGAAGTGAGCGACATCGAAACCCTGCCGACAGAGCAGTTCTCGGAAAGAATCACACGCGCCCTCGCTGAAGGGACATCCGCACCCGGTCGGGGCTTTGTTTTGATGCCGTCCGCTTGTCCGTACGGGAGACACCTGTCGCCGTTGGCGCTGCGCAACTACGAGCATATCATACAACTCGTCGAGAAGGGGCGGGTCTGAGCATCGCACAAGACATAGACAGCGTACGCGCCGACGCGCGTCGCCGATGTGTGACGTTGAGTCACCTGCGTTCCTCCACCACAAAACTTCTTCGCGTGCGGGGGCACCATGGCATCCGATAAAAGTTTCGTTGAATTTATCGTGGACCAAATGGAAAACGCCGGATGTATTTCTCACAAAAAAATGTTCGGTGAGTATGCACTATATTGTGACGGGAAAGTCGTGGCGCTCGTTTGTGACAATCAGCTTTTTGTAAAACCAAGCAAAGGTGGCAGGGCGTATATAGGCACTGTTGTTGAAGCTGCACCGTATCCCGGCGCCACGTTGTATTTTTTGATAGCAGATGCATTTGAAGATCGGGCATGGATCAGCGGGTTAATCAAGATAACCGCACAAGAACTTCCGCTTCCCAAACAGAAACGGGGCGCGTTGACAGCGCGCGGATGATATGGTATAGTACCGCCATCTCAGACACATGCATATGAATCGCCTGCAACGTCCCCTCGTCACTGTTCTGCTCACCTCAGCGCTCACCGCACCGCTGCTGCCCAGCGTCACTAATAATACCAGTGGCGGCTCGCACTTCATCATTACCAACGCACTTTGCGCCACCCTTCCCGACGACACGTTGCTGATCGCCACCGGCACGTACAACAAGTCGCCCAACATCAGCCAGAACATTACAAGGAGCATGGCAGCAATGGAACTCACCCCTTTTGATTCTCAGACATTTTCCTACCGCGTTAGTACAAATAGCGGCTTGAAAACTGATTTTTACGGCCTGAAAGCCGACGGTATCAATTGGGTAGCCAAGGGCCTGTCTCCGGAGTTCGCTGTCGGCTGCAACGGCGAATTGCTTTTCAGTTCCGATCCGGGCTTTCGTGTCCGTCATCGCGAGACGACGGAACTGCGAGATGGTGGTATCCAGATCACGATCATCACAGAACGCGATCAGCCGAAGCTGCTGGTCGAATCCTGTTACCGGTTTTATCGAGACACGGGTGTGCTCGAGCAATGGTCCACCATTCGCAACACGGGTGACGCACCTCTGGAAATCGGGCGCTTTGATACGTTCTGCAAGAGGATCCCTGCCGGGCACTACACCCTCCATTCCTTCACCAGCGGATGGGGAGCTGAGTTCTCGCCGGTGGCAGAGCCCCTGCGCGGCACAAAGATTCTGGAAGGCATCCAAGGCCGTTCCAGCGGCAACACCCATCCGTGGATGATGCTCCAGCGTGACCAGGGCGGTCAACTGTGCAGCAGTATTGCATGGTCCGGCAACTGGATCTACCGCTTCGAACCGCAGGCGGACGGAACCTATCTGATCACCGGGGGGATCAACCCGTGGTCCTTCAGCAAACAACTGGCGCCGGGACAACAACTGGAAGGACTGCACGTGGTCAGCGTGTTAAGTGCGGCAGACAATCCGCAGCAAGCTTGCCTCGATCTGGCCGCATGGGGACGCGGATACTGGTATCCGCAGAATGAGCTGTCACGATCCTTGCCGGTCGAATGGAACCATTGGTGGCCTTATGAAGATGAGGGCATCAGCAGCGCGACGTTTACGTCGAATGTCGATGTGGCCGCCGAGCTGGGCGTGGAAATCTGCACGCTCGACGCCGGCTGGTTTGGTCCCGCTGACGACCACGCCAACTGGTATGACTACCGGGGTGATTGGAGTTCCGTCAACCGGAAACGTTTTCCGGGTGGCATCCGGGAGATCTCTGATTATGTTCACGCGCAGGGCATGAAATTCGGACTGTGGTGTGAAATCGAGGCAGTCGGAAAACGTGCCGCTCTTGGCCAGCAGCGCCCCGAACTCGTCGCCATGCGCGACGGGAAAAGCCTCGGTTGCATTTGCCTGGGAAACCCAGATGCCCAAGAATGGGCTTTCAACATCCTCGAATCATTGATTCAAGACTACCAATGCGATTGGATCAAACTTGATTACAACATGGATATCGGTGCGGGCTGCAACCGGACGGACCACGGACACGGATCAGGCGATGGCCTGTACGAACACTATCAGGGCTATTATCGGTTACTCGACAGATTCAGGGCAGCGCATCCGCAAGTTGTCTTGGAGAATTGTTCGAGCGGGGGATTGCGCACTGACCTTGGCATCGCACAGCACACGCATTTCTCCTTTTTGAGCGACCAGGACATGCCGGTCCATAGCCTGCAGCTGATTTGGGGCGCCACCACAATGTTGGCGCCCAGTGCCTGTCTGCACTGGTCTTGGTCTCAGACGCGCGGGGCGTTTCCTTCGCTGGACCTAACGAAGTACGACCGCGAACCTGAAAGACTGGACTACTACTTCCGCGTCGGAATGCTCCACGCGTTTGGGTTCTCTCAGCCCCTGCCGGACCTCCCGGTCTCTGTCCGCACGAGATTAGCTGACAACATTCGTTTCTATAAGGAGACGGTCAGACCCTACCTTGCGAGTGGTACGTTTTATCGCCTCACCGAACAGCCACTACGCAGCGGCGCCGGCAGCCGCTGGTGCGCCTTCCAATTCCTGATGCCCGGGCGGACGCAGGCGCTTGTATTTGTGTTTCGCCTGCCCGGAGCCGATGCGGACTATACGGTGCATTGCATGAACTTGCTCCCCGACGCATCCTACAACGTTTCCCGGGAACAGGTGGACAAGATTGTGGAACGAAGAACCGGGCGGCAATTGATGCAGGATGGTATCGCGATTCGAGGCCTCGACGAAGAGCGTTCTCTGATCTTCCACGTGAAAGTGGACAGCCAACAAGTCGCGCCAGCGGATGCGGATAAGCCGCGCCGCTGAGTCTGCGGTGGGGTGCGCGTGGTGTCCGCGCATGTTCCGCGTTGCTTCAACTATCCGCGCACGGCGGAGCGCATCCACGTGTCCGACCTGCTTACTGCCGCATCCTTAGGATTACCTTCAGCAGCATGGCAATTTTCCCCCACCTGCCCTTCTTCATGGCCATGATTGTGGCGGACAGAGCTTCGTCGTCTTCCGGCGGCGTCATCGGGCGCTTGTTCGCGGCCAACTGGATCGCATGCGCCGGGCAGGTCGGCACGCACAGGCCGCAGCCGATGCAACGGCTGAGATTGACCCGCGCCGTGCGCGCCGTGCGCGGCGCACCGGTTAGGGTAACCGCCTGTACTTGGCAGCGGGCCACGCAGATGCCGCAGCCCGAGCACGCAGCGCGGGCGACAACAGCGTGAAAGTTGGTGGTCCAGAAATCAACCGGATGCGGCAGCATCTTGTGGAAAGCAAGCATGCCGCAGCAACAGCCGCAGCACGCGCACACAAATTCCGGTCGTTGCGCATTCGCGGGTTGCAGCACCAACCCGTCCGCCTCATTTTGCCGGAGCGTGGCCAAGGCTTCCTCCCGGCTCACTTCGCGACCGTGGTTGCGGCGCAGGACCATGGCGGCCATGGCGCCCCAGGCGATGCAGGTTTCCTCCCGGGCTGTTTTGGTGCATCGTTTTTTGCGGATGGCACTGGCCGCGCGGCACATACACTTGAGCACGGCAAACGGGCTGGTGGCGTTCCCGATAATGTCCTGGATCTGGTCGTAGGTGGCAACGTGATGTTCCACCGGAATGCTGGCGTTGATCGGCACGGTCCGCATTTGGGACGGGGTGACGGCCAGGAACGACATGCCGTATTCCCTGCTCTTCATATAGGCGCCGGCCGCCGCAAGAAATTTGGGGCTTGGCTCGCCATCCTGCGCTTCATACATGCCCACGACCAGCGGCATCAGATACCAGTGATCCTGTCCGTCCTTCTGCTTCCAGGCAATGGCGCCGTTCTGGAACATGTGCTCCAGCAAGGGGTGCACCTGCGCCGCGGAGAACGCGGGCAGGGCGCGCGCAACAATCTGGTCCAACGGGAGTGGCTTGTAAGACAGATGCAGCGCGAGGGCCGCTTCCTCCGGCGTGAACAACTGTTTGAGAAAGCGAATATCGGCACCTGACTTGGTTGCCGGAAAGCCGACGGCCTGCTGGTCAAGATGCTGTTGCAGGCGCCGGTACGCGCCGTCGTCCGTGCTCACGCGCCAACCCCGTTGCCGCGCAGCAAGGTGCTGCATGCGGCAGCCACTGCGGCGGCAGTCAAGGCCGGCGGCGTGCGGCACACAGGCCGACGGCGCCGAGCAACGCAGCAAGCACGCCGGTGGGCTCGGGCACGATTACATCCGGCAACACCGTGATTTCGAGCGTGTCAACCTGGGCGGGATCAAGATTGGCCTGTACGGCGCTGCACAGCCGGTCGGCAAACGGGAAGCCGTAGACGTCCGAGTAGCGCCAGTAGGCCTCGCCATAGCCATTGTAATAGGGCATAATCGTTTGCACATCACTGAATGCCTGGGTCTGCACCGTGGCAAACCAATTGCTGCTGGCTTCGCTCTGGAAGGTGAGGCCGGTCACCTGGTCCGTGGCGGTACAGCCGATAAAGCCGCAGGCGAAGCCGGCGAAGACATCGCGCACGGCCGCGGAATAAACGTCATTGTCGGCCATCGAGCCGCTGTCCGCGCCGTTGATGGTGTAGAGCGGGTTGTTGGCATAGACCTGATAGGCAATATTGGAGTAGGCGAAGGTGACGATGTTGGTGATGCCAATGCCGCCGGACGTAAGGCTGCCGCCGGCCATGATCAGTTGATCAACGCCCAGGAGGTTGGTGAACGTGGTTGAGAACTGATAGCGCTGGGTGGTCAGCCGCGGTGGCTGCGTGCCGGCGGGGCCCGAAAACAAATCGGAAATAAGGATGGGCCGGCTCGCGGCGCGGACGACATCAATGTAGGCGCCCAGCGGTTGGTACGGCCCGATAGTGCCGGCGGCGTAGGCGGTCGGGCCGAGGACACGTAAGAAGTTGTTGCTGGCGTCGGTCAGGACGGCCGAATCGTTCGTCGCGGCGTCCCGCAACTTGGCGATCATCGTCGCGGCACCAACATCGTAGCCCAGCGACTGGCGGTTCGTCGTGCCGCCGTAGGTGCGCAGCACAAAGGGGATGCCGAACATGTTGATGCCGGTCAGGTCGGCCGCGTCATACGGCAGGCCGGTGTAGGTAATCTCAACACTGTCCCAGCGCGTGGAGTAATCCGCATCGATGGTGTTGCTGGGCGAGGGACCGGGCAATTGCCCCGCCACATTGGTGACAGGAACCGACATCGGGTTTCCCAGCGACACATAAAAGACGCCGGCAACGATATCGGTCAACATGACACCGCCAGACAACTGCGCGAAGGAGTACGCCGTCGTCAGGGCAATGGCGCCGCCGCTGTACGAGGCGCCAAAGGCATTGGTGGTGCCTTTGCGAAACATCACATAGACGTTGGTATCGGCATGATTAAGGTTCTCGTTGACGAACCTGAGCTTGAGCGCCGCACTTGTGGACACGGGTGCCGCGCACAGCGCGAGAAGAACGGCGAGCAGTAGAATGCGTGCAATCATGGGTGATCTCCCTACCTAAGGTTACATACTTCGATACCGACACCATGCCCGTGCCATTGCGGCACACACGGGAACATGGCAAGCCAGCTATAAGCTAGTATAGCAACTATGTCCCACTTTTGCAATGGAATGTAAGGGGGGCGCGTGCTTCTGCTCCATCACGGATTTACCGCCCACGCGCGACTCGCGCTTGCGTCCGCGCGACATTTGTGCTACACTATTCTCGTATAAGTATGCAGCGTTGTTTTGTTGTTCACTCGCAGCGGGAAGCATGTATGAATTGTTTCAATGGAGCGTGCCGTGTGGGCATCAGTGTCGCGTTGGCAGGCGTCGTCTGGCTGTATGCGCAAGAGCAGCCCGCCAGCGTCAACGCGTTGTTTGTGGACCGGCAGGATATCACCACGCGCGTCACCTGTGTGAGCTATCGCCCCGATTATCTCAATGAAATGACGGTGCATCCCAACATGCTGTACGGCTTTCGCGGCAATGCTGAAATCTCGATTCCGTGGGGGAATATTCGCCGGATTGATTTTTACGACGGCAATCGTCAGTTCAACACGGCCGTGCTGCTGCGCGACAACCGGCGCGTCCTGATGCGCACCGAGGGCTCCGGCACGGTCTACAAGGGCACCAACGATTTTGGCGGGCTGTTCAACCTGCGCGCCGATTATGTGCGCGCAATTATTTTTGAGTGATTTCTTTCGTGGCGAAAGAATTTGTCATTACAGATTCTTGCGCCAACGCCACTGATCCTCAATGAATGTTGAATGGTTGGCCTTAGGCCTGTTGCAGTATTTGATTCTGGTCTTCGCCGTGACGGTGCATGAATGGGCGCACGCGTGGAGCGCCAATCGCTGCGGCGACCCAACTGCACGGCACCTTGGCCGCATGACCTTGAACCCGATTGCGCACATGGACTTGATCGGCACGGTGCTGCTGCCGCTTTTCTCGATTTTCATGCCGGGCAGCGTTGCCCTGCTGGGCTGGGGCAAGCCGGTGCCGGTCATGCCCGGCAACTTCCGCCATCCCACGCGCGATGACGTGCTGGTCAGCCTGGCCGGCCCGCTCTCGAACGTGGTGACGACCGTGGCGGCGCTGGCCTTGATCCGCGTGCTGCTGCTGGTGCCGGGCGAGCTGGCCAACAACAGCATTGTCTATTTTCTCTATCCGTTGGCGGGCTTGTCGTTTTTTTTGGCGTTTTTCAATCTGTTGCCGATGCCGCCGCTGGACGGTTCGCATTTGCTGCGCGCCGCCTTGAGTTATGAAGCGCGCCAAGTGTTCGACCGCATCGCCGGCTTTGGCTTTGTCATTTTGATCGTGCTGATCAACACCCCCGTCTGGGGCATGTTCAGCCGCGTGATTGGTTATGCCTATGGCCTGCTGCAACTGCTCTTCGGCTTCGGATGACGCGCCCATGAGCGAGAACCGGAACGTGCCTGTGATGAACTATGTGCTGACGACCCTGCCGGCGGGCCTGCGCGTCGCGACGATGGAGATGCCGCAGATGACCTCGGTCGCGCTGGGCATGTGGGCCGGCGTCGGCGGGCGGCATGAGCATGCCAGTCACAACGGTATTGCGCATTTCATCGAGCACATGAATTTCAAGGGGACGCGGCGGCGGACGGCGCGCGCCCTGGCACGCGAGATCGAATGTGTCGGCGGCGCGAGCAACGGTTTCACCTCCGAAGAAACCACGTGTTTTTATATCAAAGTCCCCAGCGCGCACATGGCCTGCGCGCTGGATGTGCTGAACGACAGCTATCATCACTCGATTTTCCCGGCCCACGAATTGCAGCGCGAACGGGCGGTGATCCATGAAGAAGCACGCATGTATCAAGACATGCCGCAGCAATTGGTGTACGACGACTTTAACGTGCTGATCTGGGGCGATCATCCGCTCGGGCGCCCACTGGTCGGCACGGCGACGACGATTGCCACGTTCTCGCGCGAGCAATTGCTGGCCTTTCGCAACCAGCATTACACCACCTGCAACACGGTCGTCAGCGTCGCCGGCAATGTACGCCACGAGCAGGTGCTGCAGCTGCTGAACGCGCGCATCGGCGCGTGGCGCACCGACGGCACACCCGCCGCCTGCCAGCCACATCACGCGCGCCAGGCCCGGCCGCGCGTGCATCTGCGCGTCAAGCCGATCGAACAGGCCCATGTCGTGCTTGGCTTTCGCAGCGTGGGGCGGCGCTCGCCGCAACGCTATGCGCTGCGCCTGCTCTCAACGATCCTGGGCGAGACGATGAGTTCGCGCCTCAACCAGGAAATTCGCGAGAAGCGCGGCCTGGCCTACAGCATCAATGCGAGTCTGACACGTTTTCACGAGACGGGCATGCTGCAAATCAGCGTCAGTGCCGAGGTGCGCAATGTCACGCGGGTCGTGCGACTGGCGCTCGACATTTGCGCCGCCTTGGCGCGCGACGGCGTACGCCCGCGCGAATTGCAGCTCGCCCAGGAATACGTGCGCGGCACGCTGGTGCTCTCACTTGAGCGCACGACCGACTGCATGATGTGGCTGGGCGAATCACTGATCACCCGCGGTGTGATCGAGAACACCGCGGAACTGCTGGCCCATTATGACGCCGTTACCTGCGCAGATGTCCAGGCCGTCGCACGCGATTTGTTCGTTGATCACAAACTGAGCGCGGCGTTCGTCAGCCCACGCTTGGACGAAGCGCGCGTGACCGCCGCCGTGCGTGTCGAATTGTGAATTTCACTCGTTTTTGCTATACTATGGGCAACGCATGCTAGTGCGCCACGACCGGCTGAAACAGGCAGCGGCGTGGGCCCGGCTTGGCAGTGCGCTGCTGTGCCTGCTGTTGTGTGCGGCGTGCGCACCGCGGCCGCATGAGGTTGCGCGCGCGTTTTGCGCGGCCGTTGCCGCGCAGCGCTATGCCGATGCAGCGTTGTTTTGCGCGCCGCGCGTGATTGCCGCAGTGACGAATGCGCCGGCCGCCGTGGAAGCGCTGCAGCACAGCCTGCGGCAGTGCGACTGGCAGGTGCATGATTTGCGCTGGAGCAACGCCGGTTTGACGGCCTTGGTTTCGTTCACCGTGCGCCACGAAGGACCGGCGCCACGAGTCCTGCAAGGGCTGGCCCTGCTGCACTTGCGCAAGGACGGCACGCACTGGCGGATTGAGGATATTACGATGCAGTTCACACAGTACACAGAGTTTGCCCTGCTGCCGCAGCACGCGGCACAGACGAATGATGCCGGCACGCGGCTGCGCCAGCCGGTGACGTGTGCCGTGCAGGAATCGCTGGCTGCCTTTATGCAGCGTTATGACCGGTATTGCCGGTCGTTCATTGATTAGCATGTGCAGAGCTATGAAACGATTCGCTACAGCAATGATGGTGATGGGCTTGGTGTCGGGCGTCATGGCCGATGTCTGGTATCGCGACCAAGTGCGGGCCGCCAAGGCCGCCCAAAATGGGCAGACCGGCGCCACGACCGCCGTCGTTGCAGCCCGGCCAGCTGCCGTCGCAGCGCAGCCCGCCCGCGGCCGTGGTTATGAATGGCAGCCGGCTGGCAGCGAACAGGGGGTGAACAGCCCGGCGCGGCCGAACCTGCAACTGACCGCCAAAGCGGCGCCGCAGGAACACCTCGGCCCCGGCCCGACCTTGCGCACCACGACCACCTGGCGCGTGATGGGTTCCGGTCTCGTGCGCGGCTTTGCCAACACGACCATGTGGCCGGGAGAACTCGCCCGCGGCGTCTCGTACGAATATACCGCCAAGGAATGGTATGTCGCCTCGGGCTCGTCGCTTTTGGCCGGCTTCGGCGGCGGCGTCAATCGCCTGTGCGCCGGCCTCAGTGACATTGTCACCTGCGGCTATTTTGGCGACACCCAATTGGCCAAAGAGTATCCCGAGTATGTTTGGCAAGGCGACTGGGTTTATGAGCCGAAGCAGCCGCGCAAAATTCGCGACACCAGCGGCACGGCCCGCGCGCCGGCCCAGAAAGATGTGACTGAACCGCCGCAAGGCACGCCGCCGCGCCGCTAATGCACCACACGGTTGCCTTGCATCATATTGCATGTCGAATGGGCTGCGCAGCGCAGTTCGACAATAACCTACAGCTCACGACGCCCATGAAACGGATCGGATATTCACTGCTGATTGCCGCGCTGCTGAATCTGTGCGCGGCCGCGCTGCACGCGGAAGAAACGGCCGGCAAAAGCGCCTCGGCCGACACCGCCAATGCAATGCAGTTTGGTCTCGGACGCGGCGCCGCCAACCTGTTCTTGGGCTGGCTCGAAATCCCGCGCAACTTCGGGTATGAATTTACCGCCCGGCCGCTCTCGGCAATTATTATCGCGCCGCTGATGGGCGCGACGCTGACCGCCGCCCGCACCGGCTATGGCCTGGTTGACCTGCTGTCGTGCGGCTATCACGGCAATTACGACTACGGCGCGGGCATTCCCGACTATCCGTGGCTCTCGCCCTGGGTGGCCCAGGAAGCCGACTATGAATAAGCTTTACTGATGAGGTGGCTATGAAGAAATACATGGTGTTCATCGCGGTCTGGGCCGCCGGCGTGCTGGTTGCCGCGGGTGCCACAACCAATGCGGCGTCAACCGCAACGCATTATCCCGCCACGATCAATCCCGCCCACGCGCTCATGCGCGGCGGTGCCAACGCCTGCACGTTTTGGATGGAAATCCCGCGCAACATGGTCCTCGAGAACGTCGAGCATCCGGGCTTGGGCGTGGGCTCGGGCTTGCTGAAAGGCGTGTTTTACACCACCTCGCGCGCGCTGCTCAGCGTCGGCGATTTCATGTTCTTGGGCTGCACCGGCCCGAGCGCTTACAATCCCCTCACGTTTCCGGAATATGTCAGTGCGGCGCAATGGGACCCCTACACGCCGCCGTCGGCGGCGCTCAAGAAAGAGGAAGTAGCGGAAGATAAGCAGTATGAGGCCGTCGAGTCGATCGAAGAGAATAAGTCGAGTCCGCTCTGACGCGGCCTCCTTCGTTTCATCATTCACACACACAACCACAATCATGGCACCACGCACATCCCCTGTTATCTCGTTACCCAGTTATGCCGGCTTGAAACACAAGGTCGCCAACCTTGCCCTGGCGGAATTTGGCCGCAAGGAAATGACGATTGCGGAAAAGGAAATGCCCGGCTTGATGGCCGTCCGCGCGAAATACGCCCGGCAGCACCCGCTCAAAGGCATGCGCATCACCGGCTCTTTGCACATGACCATTCAAACGGCGGTGTTGATCGAGACCTTGCAGGCACTCGGCGCGCAGGTGCGCTGGGCCTCATGCAATATTTTTTCGACCCAGGATCATGCCGCCGCCGCGATTGCCAAGGGTGGCATTCCGGTCTTTGCCTGGAAAGGCGAGTCGCTTGAGGAATATTGGGAATGCACCCTGCAAGCCTTGCATTTCCCGGGCGGCAAAGGCCCGCAGCAGATCGTGGATGACGGCGGCGATGCAACCCTGCTGATCCATCGCGGTTTTGAGGCCGAGCGCAAGCCCGCCATCTTGGATGCGCCGACCAACAACAAAGAACTGCGCGTCGTCAATGCCATCCTCAAGCGCCAACTGAAGAAAGACAAAACGTACTGGCACCGCATGGTCAAGGAGATCCGCGGCGTGTCGGAAGAGACGACGACCGGCTGTCATCGCCTCTACCAAATGTTGCGCGAGGGCAAACTGCTGTTCCCCGCCATCAATGTCAATGACAGCGTCACCAAGTCGAAGTTCGACAACTTGTACGGCTGCCGCGAGTCATTGATTGACAGTCTGCGGCGCGCCACCGACGTGATGATCAGTGGCAAGACCGCGGTCGTCTGCGGCTATGGCGATGTCGGCAAAGGCTGCGCCCAGTCGCTGCGCGGCGCCGGCGCGCGCGTGCTCGTCACCGAAATTGATCCGATCTGCGCGCTGCAAGCCGCCATGGAAGGCTACGAGGTGACCACCGTCGAAGCCGCGCTCAAAGAGGCCCACATCTTCGTCACCGCCACCGGCAATGTGGATGTCATTCGGGTCGAGCACATGGCCAAGATGCGCGACCAGGCGATTGTGTGCAACATTGGCCACTTCGACAGTGAAATCCAAGTGGATGCCCTTGCGGCCGTGCCCGGCATCAAACAAGTGCCGATCAAGCCGCAAGTGGATATGTACGTCTTCCGTGACGGCCACGCGGTTTTCTTGCTGGCTGAAGGCCGCTTGGTCAATCTCGGCTGCGCGATGGGTCATCCCTCGTTCGTCATGTCGAATTCGTTCAGCAATCAAGTGCTGGCACAAATCGCCCTGGCACGTACGAAGCATCCCGTCGGCGTGACGGTTCTGCCGAAAGATCTCGACGAGGAAGTCGCCCGCTTGCATCTCAAGAAAATCGGCGTCAAGCTGACCAAGCTGACCAAGCAGCAGGCTGCCTACATCAGCGTGTCCGAGTCCGGACCGTACAAAGCCGAGCACTACCGCTACTGAATGCGGATCTGACAGCGGCCATTGACACGCTGCGCTTGGATGAACTCCTGGCGTGCCGTGCCCGAGCGTATGCGAGTCAGTCATACGTGCATGCCGGCGACACCATCTTGTCGTATGCCGACACGGATGCGTTGGTAAGCGCGACGGCGGCCGCGTTGCGCGCCCGCGGTTGCGCTGGTCGCTTCATCGGGCTGTGCGCGCCGAACTGCCTCGAATTTGTTGTCGGTTATTTTGCGATTCTGCGCGCCGGCGGCATGGTCGTGCCGATCAATCCCAAACTCGGCGCGGACGAAATCGTTTATATCGCCGGTGATGCCCACCTGCATTCCATTCTGCATCCACCGACGATTGCGTTGCTGGATGCCGCGGCAACATCACTCGTGACGGCCGCGCCGCTTGATCTGCACATCACGCCGGTCCCGGCCGCATTGCAAGGTTCAGCCCCGACTTTTCCGCACAATCTGGCCGCTATCGCCGTCTGCATTTACACCTCCGGCACGACCGGTCGCCCGAAAGGCGCGCTGCTGACGCATGCCGCGCTGTTGCACAATGCGCGCATCTGCGCACTGGGCCTGCAATCGCGAACCGGCGCCGAGTGCTTTGTCACCGTCCTGCCGCTGTTCCACGCCTTTGCTGCGTCGGCCTGCATGCTGCACGCCCTGTGGTGCGCCTCGCGCATCCTGCTGATCGAGCAGTTCCAACCGCACGATGTGCTGCGCCAGATGGCACGTGCCAACGCCACCGTTTTTCTCGGCGTGCCGGCCATGTACGCCGTCTTTGCCCAGCTCGACGCGCTGCCGGTCATCCCCTCCTGGCGCTTGTGCATTGCGGGCGGCGCGCCGTTGCCTGCACCGGTGTCCGAGGCTTTCACGGCCAAATTCAGCATGCCGATTTATGAGGGCGACGGCCCGACCGAATGCGGACCGGCCACCTCGATTAATCCGTTGGGCGGCGCCATTAAGATTGGCACAATCGGCCTGCCGTTGCCCGGCGTTGAGATGCGCATCGTGGACGACGCGTTGCAGACGTTGCCGGACAACACGGTCGGCGAGATTGCCGTCCGCAGTCCCTCGAATTTTACGGGCTATCTGAACCAACCCGCGGAAACCGCGCACACCTTAGTCAATGGTTGGGTGCGCACGGGCGATGTTGGCACGCGCGACCAGGATGGGTATTTTTCGATTATTGACCGCACGAAAGACATGCTGATCGTCGGCGGCCTGAATGTCTATTCGCGCGAAGTCGAGGAGTACGTCTGCCGTCATCCGGCGGTGCAGGAGGTCGCCGTAGTCGGCGTGCCGGACGAACTGCGCGGCGAGGTGCCGGCCGCGTTTGTCGTGCCACGCGCCGGTGCGACGCTGACGCTGGCGGAACTGAAACGCTTCTTGCGCGGCAAGCTGGCCCTCTATAAAATCCCGCGCCAATTGCACCTGTGCGAAGCGCTGCCGCGCAACACGACCGGCAAAGTGCTCAAAACCGCCCTGCGTGCGTCACTGCACTAGTCTTTTCTCTACTGCTTTCCCGCCGCGAAAGCCTTACGGGAGTACAAAGCTCCCGCGCTATGGAAAAGGGGAGCCGTCCTCCGTACGGCGATTGCTTCATCTGAATGAATTACCACCACCCGGAATGTGGCTCCCACATCCGCCGGCCCAGATCAATTGTCGAGTTGCTGCTCTGCCTTTTTCCGTTCCGGCACGCGCGCCTTGACCTCGCGGGTCACATTCGTCGCCGGCGCTACGCCGGGCGTACGGTTCAGCGCAATTTCAATGCCCGCCTGCAGGCCCTTCTCTGGCTCGCCTTTCCATACCAAGATACCGGCACGATCAATCACAAAGGCATAGCTGTCCTTGTCGACAAAATATTGATCGCGCGTCGGCGAGCTGGTTCCCACGGGAAACGTGATTTTGTGCCGGGCGACAAAGCGGTTGACCTCGCCTTTCGCGCGATCCTGGTCGGTCAATGCCACAAACACAACGCCTTTTTTGGCAAAGTACTCCTGCATCCGTTTCATTTCAAAAATGGCGCGCACGCTGCGCTCCTCCTCGGTCGAAAAGAAACAGACTACCACCACTTTGCCGCGCTGTTGCATCAACGACACCGGCCCGCTGGAGTTGATCCAGGCCGCGGCACTGATCTCCGGCACGGAATAGCCAATCTTCAACTGTTGCTCCGCAACGCACACGCCCGCGCATATCACCAACAGCATTACCAGCATCGTTTTCATAGTTGCCTTATCTACAGGTTATTCATTAGACGCGCTTAGCGCAGTGCGGATTCAATTGCCGCGTCGAGTCCTTGCATCGGGTGGCCCTTCCAGGCAATCGTCCCGTCGCGGGCAATCACGAATGCCGTCGGAATGCCCTGCACGCCGTAGGCATCGCCGCTGGTACTGCCCGTGCCAACCGGATAGTCCATTTTCATCTCGCGCACAAATGCGCCGACCTTGGCGGCCGCATCGTCTTCATCGGTCAAGCCAATGATCACGACCCCTTTGTCTTTGAAGCGTTGGTTGAGCGCGATCAAATGCGGAATCGAGGCCCGGCAGGGCGGGCACCACGTCGCCCAGTGTTCGACCACCACCACCTTGCCGCGCAAGCCGGCCAGCGTCAACGGCGCAGCCGTGTTGTACCACTTCACCGCGTTGATTTCCTGAGCCATGGCGGTTGGCGCCGGCGCCGGCGCCGGCGTGCCGGCGGCGGTGTCATCCGTAGTCTCAAGGCAGCCAACCAAGAGTGAGCTACCCAGCAGCATTAGTAGTATCCGTTTCATACCGTTCCTTGTTGTTGCGCAACGTTAGCGTGGACGTGACCCCGGCTTGGCCGATGGTGGTGCGGGCGGCGGCGGCAGCGTCGCTGAACCGGGCTTCTTGGGCGGTGCATCCTTGTGCTCATCCGCAGGGGCCAGCGCGGCTTCCAACGCTTTATCCAAGCCGTCCATGGGATGCCCGCTCCACACAATCTTGCCGTTTTTGCCGACAATGAACGCAGCAGGAATCCCTGTGACACCATAGCTCTTGCCCGTATCACTCGCCGTACCGACAATATAGTCCATCTTCATGTCTTTGACAAATTTCGCAATCTTGGCCTTGCTATAATCTTCGTTGGTCAGGCCGATAATCACGACGCCTTGATCCTTGTACTTCTTGTTGAGTTTGATCAAATGCGGGATCGAAGCCCGGCATGGCGGGCACCATGTCGCCCAAAACTCGACCACGACAACCGTGCCGGTCAGGCCTTTGAGCGTGACGCTGCCGGGCGTGTTCAGCCACTTGCGCGCGCGAATCTCCGGCGCCGTGTCGCCCTTGTCCAACGCCATACTCAGGCCGCTGCCCACCAGCAACGCCATCAGCACTAATGTTATCAGTGTTTTCATTGTTGTTCCCTTGTTGGTTATCGTCAGCGCGTGAATGTCATCTGTCAAGTGTACTAAAATGGCGCGATTCTGTAAAGCACGTTGGTTCACCCCGGATTGGACATTCCTCTGCTATAAAAATGAATTGCCGCAATTCATTTTGTACAAAATGGTTTTGCCGCAAAATCATTTTTCTCTGCAACCTGAATCTCGCCAGCGGCGGGATCGTGGGGTTCTGCAACCGCAGCACAGTCGCCGAGGCCGGCGACCCTCCCACGGAAACGCAGCGAACTTGACGGCACCACACTGAAAATCGTAGTATGGGTTGGCGATAATCTCAATATGAAAGCGGGCTGCATAATGTCTGGTGTGCGCGTACGCCGGCTGCTGGTCGGGCTGGTCGTGTGCGCAGCGCTGGTGCCGGCGTGCAGCAAACCAGCGCCGCGTGTGCCGCCGCCCAAACCCAGCCGAAAGCCAGCGCAGCAACATGTACAGGCGCGCCACACTTCGCCGCCAGCACACCGAGTGGCCGCTGAAACCAACAACGCCGATGGCGCATGGCTGGTCGGCACCTTCATGGACACCCGCCGCGTGCCGGTCACCAATGTCGCTGCATGTTGGTGCAGCAATAACACAGAGGTCACTCTGCCACTCAGCATTGAGGCCGATGGCGCCTATGTGACGGCCCCCATGCCGACCGGCATCTGCACGGTGAGTTTCGCCGCGCCGCAGTATCATCCTGTTGTCTACACGGTACCGTTGGTGACACCGGGCCCGGTGATTCGCGAAGTGCTGTTCGAGCCGATTCATGTCGTGACCTGCACCGTGCTGGACGCCATCTCGCGGCTGCCTATCCCGAATGTCGAGGTTGACGTCATTCCTGGCGACTTCATTCCTGGTGGTGTGCGCAGCGCGCGTCCACTGCTGCAGACTGACGCGCAGGGCGTGGTTCTGATCGAGTGCAAGCAGGAAACCATGGCCTTGGAGCTGCAGCATCCGCGGTACGCGCCGGTGCGCAGTCGCGTGTGGCAATCGGATTCTGACAAAGTGCTGTTGATGTCCGGTGCCGGCGCACTCGTCGTGCGGGTTTTCGAGCAGGCCGGCACGCCGGCGACCAATGTGTATGTTTGTCTTGAATGTGCAGGCACACCCTTCCCCATGCAGAAAGTGCAGCCCGATGGCAGCACATTATTTACCAATCTGCCGGCGCATTACTCGCCGTTTGCGGCGCATGTGCGTGACCGAACATGGCTCGCAACATCAACGAATATCCACGTCACGGCCGGAACGCTATCGTATGCAGACATCACGCTGCCGCCCTGCGGTTCGTTGCTCGTTCGCTGCCCCACCGGCGCTGTTGTGAACGAGCTTTCTGGAACAATTCGCAAGGAAACATTGAATGGTTGGTCTGAACGCGGCGCATTCTCATATGGCGATTTCGAGCATCGCGATGACGGCTGGTTTCTCGGACGCGTGCAGGCCCGGTCTTACCGTGTGGCCGTGCACCTGCGTGGCAGTTCTGAGTTCACTACCAACGTCACCATTCTGCCTGATCAGCTCACCACATTTGATGTCGTCGCCACAAGTAGCGCGCAGGTGAATTCTGGTGTCATTACCGGCTTCGTCCATGACATCTATGGCACCGGCCAAGTCTGTATGGCAATCGCCCTGACCGGTAGCGTGGCGACAATTGTCGGATCCGATTATTCGCCTGATGGCCATTTTGCCATTGAAAAGCTGGCCTCCAATCTAGTCTACAATGTGCGCGTCATTGCAGCCGGATTTACCAACATGGTTGTCAACAATGTTACTGCAAACGGCGCGCCTTTGGACATCGTGCTCCCTAACAGTTTCAGAGTGACTGGGGTGGTGGTGGATGATCACGGCGCCATGCTGCAAGCTGCAGTGCGCCTGACACCAGTCATGCCAGAAGATCAAACCGGCATGGATTCGCTACAATCCGCACTGCGCAATGAAATCACCACCTTGGGTGAGTTTGCCATTCAGCCGGTCGGGCCAGGCGACTATACCATTGTTGTGCGTACGCGCGGCTATGCGTCAGCCACGCGCCCGATAACAGTAACAGACCGCGATCTTGACGTTGGTGAAATTGTGCTCAACCATGGCTTGACGGTGTGGGGTCGCATCATTGACACGGCAGGCAACGCCGTCGCTAACGCCACTTTCTTAATCTATAGTATCACGTCGTCGTGCGGAAATTCAGCACTTAGTGATTTCGATGGGCGTTTTCGCATCACAGGCGTCATGCCAAACACGTTGCTCTATGTGCTTGTTAGTGCAAAACGCGACAGCAACAGTACCCAACTCGAGGGTCTTACAACCGACACAGACCTTGGCGACATTACCATTGGCAGCCCTATTTATCTCGTGCTGACGCTGCGCACCCATAATGGTCGCCCAGCCCAAGGCATTTATCTCGGCAATACCGCCAGCGATGCGCAAGGCAAAGTTGAAGGATGGCTGGCCGGCCGCACAGATTTTGTGACACTTCTCAAGAAGCCCATGCGGGAACTGCGGCAGAGGCCCGCATCCAATGACGTCTTCACCGTGCGCTTCCAGCCCGGCCACGAGGTGACGAATTATGTCACCGCGACGTTGCCGGCCGATTTTGTCTGGTGAGCGCAGCCTGCCTTGCCTGAAATATCTGCATAATGGAGAAGCCGCCCTCAGCGCGGGCGGCTACAATGCAGATGTAGCCGCGGGCGCCGACCGCGGCCTTCTGTTGCAATCGACATTTTTTGTCGATTGTCGCACAGAACGCGAGATCGCGAGGCTCTGCAACCGCAGCACGGTCGCCGAGCCGGCGACCCTCCCCGCAGCCGTGCATCTGGGAGGGACGCGGGCCCCCGCGTCCGCTCTGCTTCGATTGCCGAGCTCGGCGGCCCTCCCGCGGCGACGTCTGTTGCATAGCTCACACCGGTCACCAATCACTGATCACTGATCACCAGCCCCCCCACCGCGTTTGACTTTCCCGGTCGCAATCGCTATACTCTAGTCCCGGTTGGTTTGTCGGCACGCATGTGCCGCACCCTCACGTATTGTTTGATTCCCTAACTGTAACGACAAGGACCTGTATGGCAACGAAGAAGGCAAGCAAGAAAGCGGTCAAGAAAGCCGCCAAGAAAGCGGCAAAAACCGCCGTGAAAAAGGCCGCCAAGCCCGCGGCAAAGAAAATCAAGAAAGTCACCAAGCCGGTCAAACCGGTCGCGGCCGCGAAGAAAGGCCCGAAGTATGTCTATTTCTTCGGCGCCGCCAAGGCGGAAGGCCGCGCAGAAGACAAGAATCTGCTGGGCGGCAAAGGCGCCAATCTGGCGGAAATGTGCCGCATCGGCCTGCCCGTCCCGGCCGGCTTTACGCTCACGACGGAATGCTGCGTCGAATACCTCAAGCTGGGCGCCAAGTATCCGAAATCGCTCGAGGCGGAACTCAAGGCCGCACTGGCCAAGACCGAAGCCACGATGAACATGAAATTCGGCGATCCCGAGAATCCACTGCTGGTCTCGTGCCGCTCCGGCGCGCGCAAGTCCATGCCAGGCATGATGGAAACCGTACTGAATGTCGGCCTGTGCGCGGCCACGATCCCGGGCCTGATCAAAAAGACCAACAACCCGCGCTTTGTCTATGACGCCTATCGCCGCCTGATCATGATGTACTCGGATGTCGTCATGGAAAAGGCCGAGGGCATCGAGCCTGCCGAGGGCAAAGGCATTCGCCGCCAGCTCGATAATTTGTTGCACGACGTCAAGGTGGCCAAGGGCTATGCCAGTGACACCGATTTGACCGTGGACGATTTGAAGGCGCTGGTCGTAAAATTCAAGACCCGCGTCAAAGACGTGCTTGGCAAGGAATTCCCTGACAGCCCGATGGAGCAGCTCTGGGGCGGTATTGGCGCCGTCTTCAAATCCTGGAACGGCAAGCGCGCCATCTCCTATCGCCGCATCGAAGGCATTCCGGATCAATGGGGCACGGCCGTCAATGTGCAGGCCATGGTCTTTGGCAACATGGGCGATTCGTCGGCCACCGGCGTTGCGTTTTCGCGCAATCCGGCCACCGGTGATCATCATTTCTACGGCGAGTGGCTGGTCAATGCGCAGGGCGAGGATGTCGTCGCCGGCATTCGCACGCCCAGCCCGTTGAATGAAGCCACCAAGAATGAGCAGAACAAGCAGCTGGCCTCGCTCGAGACCGCCATGCCGGTGGTGTACAAAGCGCTCGATGGCATTCAGCAGAAACTCGAAAAGCACTACAAGGACATGCAGGACATCGAGTTTACCATTCAAGAAGGCCGCTTGTGGATGCTGCAATGCCGCGTCGGCAAGCGCACGGGCGTGGCCGCGCTGAATATGGCGATGGACATGCTGCATGAGAAGCTGATTGATCAAAAGACGGCGGTGACGCGTGTCGCGCCGGTGCAGCTTGATGAAATGCTGCATCCCATCCTGGATCCGGCCGCGGAAGTGGCCGCCAAGCCGGTGGCCAAAGGCCTGCCGGCCGGGCCGGGTGGCGCAGTGGGACATATTGTCTTCACGGCCGCCGATGCGGTCGAATGGGCCAAGACGAAGAAAAAGGTCATCCTGGTGCGCGAAGAAACCAATCCCGAAGATGTCGAGGGCATGCGCGCAGCCGAGGGCATTCTCACTGCCCGTGGCGGCATGACCTCGCACGCGGCGCTGGTCGCGCGCGGCTGGGGCAAGTGCTGCATCGTCGGCTGTGCCGGCTTGCACATTGATGTCCACACCAAGACCATGCGGGCGGGCGAGAAGATCTTTGGCGAAGGCGACCTGCTCAGCTTGAACGGCAGCAAGGGCTATGTCTATCAAGGTGCACTGGCAACCGTCGACGCCACGGAGAATCCGCGCTTCCAGGAGTTCATGCAGATCGTCGACAAGTTCCGCACCATGGGCGTGCGCACGAATGCCGACACGCCGGAAGACGCGCGCGTGGCGCGAACGTTCGGCGCCGAGGGCATCGGCCTGTTCCGCACCGAGCACATGTTCTACGGCAAGGGCAGCGATGCGCCATTGTCCAAGTTGCGCAAGATGATTCTGTCGAAGACGCTGGATGAGCGCAAGGCCGCGCTGGCCGAGTTGTACCCGTATGTCAAGCGCGACATCAAAGCCACGATGGCCGCCATGGACGGCCTGCCGGTCACCTTCCGCCTGCTCGATCCGCCGCTGCATGAATTCGTGCCGCAAAGCCCGGAGAAACAGGCCGAGCTGGCCGCCGAACTCGGCATCACGGTCGAGGATGTGCAGAAGCGCGGCGAAGCCTTGCATGAAGTCAATCCGATGATGGGCCATCGCGGCGTGCGCCTCGGCGTCACGTATCCGGAAGTCAGCGCAATGCAGTTCCGTGCGATTCTCGAGTCGGCGGCCGAGCTGATCAAGGAAGGCACGCAGGCTATGCCCGAAGTGATGATTCCGGTCACTTGCTGCGTCAAGGAGCTCGATGCGCAAAAAGTGATCTTTGACAAGGTCTACGCTGAAGTCTGCGCGGCGCAAGGCCTGAAGAAGATCCCCTGCCTCTACGGCACGATGATCGAGATTCCGCGCGCAGCCCTGACGGCCGATGAAATGGCCAGGACGGCTGATTTCTTCTCGTTCGGCACCAACGACCTGACCCAGATGGGCTTCGGCTTCTCACGCGACGACATCGGCGGCTTCATGGGCGAGTACCTCGACCAGAACATCCTGCCGGCCGACCCGTTCCAGACGATCGACCAGCGCGGCATTGGCGAGCTGATCAAGATCGGCGTGCAGCGCGGCCGCATGACCAAGCCGGGCCTTAAGATCGGCATCTGCGGCGAGCATGGCGGCGAACCTGAAAGCATCAAGTTCTGCTTCAAGGTTGGCATGAACTACGTGAGCTGCTCACCGTATCGCGTGCCGATCGCGCGGCTGGCGGCGGCGCACGCCGCGCTGGAAGCACAGGCCAAGAAAAAATAACCAATGCGTGTTTTGACTGCAACACAAACGCCGGTGGGCCTTCCCGCCGGCGTTTGCGTTTTCTAAACCCTACGTGTTCTGTTGTCTGGAGTGGGAGAACCACTTCCCTGCGGCGAACTGCTGCCGCTGTGAAGCTCCTCCAGCCGGCTGTCGAGGGGAACGCGGGTCACCCGACCCGCTGAAGGTACCGTCGAACTTTCGTTCGACGTGCCGGTTGGCGCTGCAACGTGGCCATATTCCGGAGCGTGGGAGCCGGCAGATGCGGCAAGAGGGAAAAGCGGGGAAAAGGGCCAGCGCGGGTTTTTACTCAATCGTATTCACCCACGATCCCGCCGCCTCCGTGCGACGAGTGCCGCGGCTTCAATGTGGGAGCCGCCTCCGTGCGGCGAATGCAGCGCATGCAGCAGAATCGCGACGCGGAGGTCGCTCCCACTTTGCACACGCAGAATCGCGACGCGGAGGTCGCTCCCACTTTGCACACGCAGAATCGCGACGCGGAGGTCGCTCCCACTTTGCACACGCAGAATCGCGACGCGGAGGTCGCTCCCACTTTGCAGATACAGCGCTGCAGATCGCCGCTGCAAGCGGCGCCACTAAATGGATTTGCGACTGCCGTCAATAATTGCGCGTGCGCCGCCAGCGACTGGTGCGCCAGGCGTTCATGCGCTCCTGCATCGTCTGCAACTCTTCGCGCAGACGGCCTTCCGATTCGGCACTGCGTGTGCGCATGTCCAGCCGCTGCAGGGCCAGCTCGATCTGACTGCGCTTGGTCTCGATATATGCCAGCAAGGCGGTGTCTTCGCAGGTGGCGCTGATATTGTCATAAAAATACAGGGCGTTGTCGCAGTACAGCTCATAGCCGGGATCATCATTTTCGATCAGCGGCAGGGCGGCCGACAACCATTGGTCGCCTTTGCGCTGCAACTGCTTGTGGTAGGCCGCACGGCGCTGCGGATCCGTGATGCTCTGCAGCAGCGCGCGCACTTGCTCGCCCGATTGGTCGCGGTCAATCAGGGCATCCAGCGCGCTCAGCTCATCGGCCGACATGACAATATTGGTCTCCTGCATGCCGGGCAGCCAGCGCATGGCGCGCCGCGCCGTCGCATCCGTGGTGTTCTGCGCGACGCTGCGGTCACGCCGTTTGGCCACCTTTTGGGTCGCGGTCAGGTCTTTCACCGCAAATTTTGATTGCAGCAACACGACCCGCAAGTCCTGCAACATGGTCTCGAATGTGGTGATGCGTTGTTCAAGCCGGGCCACCAGTTGCGTGTCGGCTACCAGCACGATGCGCTCGGTCGGCGGCGCCGCCGCGCGCGGCCGCAGCCCAATCAGCAGCACCAGCAACAGCACGCTTAGCGCCGCTAGTACCACGGCCGCATGCAACAACTGATCTTGTCGCCGGGTCAGCTGGGTTGAGGCCGCCAGTTCTTTTCCCAAGTCGATTTTCATGGTGCTGTGCGCGCGCACTATCGCGCGGCTATTCTGCTTCGGTGGCAATCCCTTGAATTAACGCGCGTTCCCGCTCCAGCAGGGTGGACGGCGTTGCTTGCTCGGGTTCGGGCGTGACGGCGCTTTCGTTGTCCTGCTCCGGCAGCAGTGTTTGCAGTGTCTTGTTGTCGCCTTGCCAGACATCGCCCTGGAACGGCGCCGCGCTCTGCGTTTCCTCATCGGGCGCGAAGTAGAACATCGAGCGCTTGCGCGATTCGGGCGTGTCGCCTGGCGTCTCGCGTATCTGCAGATAGGTCTCGGCCTCTTCAATGTGCCGTTCGAAGGTGCGCCAGTCGTCGTAAATGGTCGTGTCCAGTCGTTCGTGATTGGTGTCGTCATACAGGGCGGCGCGGTCGCGGCTGGAAATGAAGCTCGAGGCGCCGCGATACTTGGCGTTCATCGCCGTGGTCAACTGGTCGCCCTCAAACGAGCTCTCGACCACGTGCGGAGTGATAAAAATCATCAGCTCTGTTTTGGCCTTGGTGTCGGCCTTGGTGCGAAAGGCGTGCTTGAGAATCGGAATGTCGCCTAAGATCGGCACTTTATTCATCGTTGTTTTGAAGTCATCTTTGATCAATCCGCCAATCACCAGCGTCTGGCCGTCCTGCAGCACCACCTTGGTGTAGGCCTGGCGACTGAGCTTGATCGGCGGCGCATTCGGATCATCCGGGTTGGCGCGGCCGCCGTCTTCGTTCACATCCACCGTGGTTTCGAGCGTCACCTCGCGATATTTGTTGATGATCGGCACGACATTCAGACGCACGTTGATTTCTTCAAAGTCATACGAGTAATTGCGGGTGGTCGAGTCTTCGCCCGTCGAGTAGTTGACATACGGGACGGATTTGCCGACGTTAATCTCGGCCTGCTCGTTGTTGGATGCCAAAATGCTGGGTGTCGACAGCACGTTGATGTCAATGATGCCCTCGGCGGTCTGAATTGTGAAGTAGGGATCAAAGTTGCCGTATTTGTCGCGCTGGCCAAATGCATAGGCGACGCCTTTCTGGGCCGGACTGGCAGCGATCCGGCCTTGGTCATTGAGCGCCGGCGCCAGCGACGTGTCCAGGACTTTGATCAAACTCTCATCCGAGCCGGGGCCGTTGAAAATGTCCTTCCAGCCGAGCCCCAGGTTAAAGCTCTTATCGCGACTGACTTCGACAATCACGGCCTCGATCCAGACCTGCGGCACGCGCTGGTCTAACCGGTCAATCAAGCGCTTCACAAAGTCAAGGTACTTCGGCGAGCAGATCAGAATCAGCGAGTTCGACGGCTCATCGAAGAGCACATCCACTTTGCCCGCCAAGTGCGTCAGGGTATTGCCGCTGCGCGACTGCGGCGTTGCCGAGCGCGCCGTGGTCGGCGGCTGGGAACGACGATCATTGCTGCCATAGGTGTCGGGCCGGGACGCCGACGTGCCGGTCGAGGTGCGCGAGCGCGCAAAGGGCGACTCACGATTGGAACGGTCTAACCCGCTTGACGCCGTTTGCCGCGCCCCGCCTTCGCTCGACGAGAAAATGTCGTTCAACAGGCTGGAAATTTCATCCGCCTTGGCATGCTGTAACGGATAAATATTGACCGTGTCGTCCTTCTCCGAGCTGGGCACGTCGAGTTTCTCGATGATGTCGCTCACCAAGCCGAAATAATACTTGACGCCAATGACAATCAGCGCGTGCAGGCGTTCTTCGGCGATGAACGCCACATCCGCCTTGACTTTCAAAATATCGATTTGCGTGGTGGGCGCCGGGGCGCCACGGGGCGCGGCGGGCGTGCCGGGCGTGGGCGGCGCGCCGGGCGCGCCGACATTGCTGCTGAAGGTCAGCTTCTGCGCCGTCGGCGATTTCAAGGCCGGCGACGTGAAAATCAGATTCAAGAGCGCAGCCAGTTCCTTTTCATCTGAATATTCGAGTTTGATGATTTTGATGTCAATCTGGCCGGCATCAACCTGGCGGTCAATCAACTCGGAAATCTCAAGCAAGCGCTTGATGTTCGCGCCGGTGTCAATCAGAATCGCCGCGCCCGTCATTTCATTGACAATCATCTTGCCGGCGCCAGGCGTCATCAGCGGCTCAATGAATTTTTGCAGTTCCAGGACGCTAATGTAGCGCGGATACACCACCTGCGCGCGAATCAGATCCTCCACATCCATGGCACTAGTGATCAACTCGCCAAATTGATTGGTGGGCGGCGGCTTCAAGGTCGGGATTGGCCGCGTCTTGGCTTCGCCGGACATAATGACTTTGATCAAGTGCGGATATTTGACGATCGTGAAATTCATTGTCTCGAGGATCGAGAAAATAATGTCCTTGGCTTCCGCGGGCGAGACCGGTTTCGGATTGATAATCGTGACAGTGCCGCGCACATTGGCGGCCGGCAAAATCGTCTCACCGGTGATCTCCGCCAGATAGAGCAGGACGGTGCGCAGATCGGTCTCTTCAAAATTGAGCTGAATCAACGCGGGCACATTCGTGCTGGTGCCAATGTTCAGACGGCGCGAAAGCAGGTTGGTGTCGCCCTCGTCATCATCCGCCATGGCCGCGTCGGCCTGTGCGCTCGCCGTCTGCACTACCTCGCCGGTTTGCGCCACCACGGTTGGGCATGACACGAATATTTGAGCAATCATGAAGGCCGGCAGCGTCACGCGCCCCACCCACCGATGCCAATGACTCAAAGCGCACATATGCACGGCATAGCTCCAGGGTACAAAAACAATGTTATGGCAGAGTATACCAAAATGTTGTGCAAAAAGCAAGAGGAAACCGCAAACTGTAGTGTTGTGCGGGCCAATTATCTGGCGGCCGCAGCTCTGCACTCAAGTAGAAAAGCAAGTGGCGTTCCAGAGCAGCATCCCGCGGAATCCGGGGTTGGGTGTAGTGGTATCGGAGAAGTCCGACAGGTCAGCCAAGTCAGACCAGTCTGACAGGCTGCGCATTCTGGGCAGGAAATGCCCGCGCGCGCATGCACGCGGGGCAAAGGTGGGCACGGCGCGCGTGGCGCGCCGCTCAGTTACAGATAGATGTGGTAATCCATTTCCGGGAAGATGTTGTTCTGCGCTTCGAGATGCGCCAGCCAGGGCAGTTCCAGCCGGTTCTCCATGATGTGCAGATACAAACCATAGAAATTGTGGATATGGTCGCGCGTGCGCTTTTCGGCATACGGCACCATCGTGCCGGTCGTGATGATGAAGGCCCAGTCGGACGCTTGCGCCAGCATCAGCTCGCGCGCGGCCTGATTCAAGGCGCGATCTATCTGCGGCGATGTATCGTGGAAGCGCCGCACGAGATCCAGCATGAACTCCTCGGCCTTGTGCAGATGGCGGTAGATCCAATGATTGCCGCCGTTGAGCCACACCTCGAAATAGCCCTTGTCGCCCCACGTCGACGCGCATGGTTGCACTACCTGATTGACCGGAAAGCGTTCGAGATACGCGCTCGGCGTGATGACCCCGATCTCCTGTTGGTCACCCGCGATTTTGCGGAATAAATATTCGATGAACCACGGCCCCTCGAACCACCAGTGGCCGTACAGCTCGGCGTCGTACGGCGCGACGATCAGCGGCGGCCGGCCAAATGTGTCGTGCAGATAGCGGACCTGCTGCTGGCGGTTGAACATGAAATTGCCGGCATGGTCGGCGGCGAGGCTGCGCGCCACGGTCGGGTTGTACAGCTCCTTGGCGTGCAGCGGCATCTGGCCGGTAATGCGATAATACTTAATCCCGAGATTACGGCGCCGGCCATCCTTGTGCAGGAACGGGCGAATGTAGGCCTCGTCCGCGTCAAACCCAAGATCGCGGTAGAACTCGCGGTAGTTGACATCGCCGGGATATCCGACTTCAGCCGACCAGACTTGCTTCGACGATTCAACATCGCGCGCAAATGCGGCCACCCCGTTCGGGCAATAGACCGGCGCGAAATTGCCGAAGCGCGGGCGCGGCTCGCCGAACAAGATTCCGTGCGTGTCCACAAAAAAATAGCGAATGCCGACTTCTTCGAGCAGTTCCTCAACCCCTTCGGCATAGGCGCATTCGGCCAACCAGATGCCGCGCGGCGGGCGGCCAAAGTGTTTCTCATAATTGCGCACCGCCATGCGCACATGCGCGCGCGCCGCCTCGTGCGTCGCACATAGCGGCAGGACGCAATGCGTGCCGGTGCAGGTGATGATCTCCAGCAGGCCGCGCTCCTGAAAGTGGCGGAAACCGGCGACCAGGTTGCGGTGCCAGCGCTCGAAGGTGGCGCGGGTCTGGGCGATCCACGCGGCGTAAAAGCGCGCGCCGTCGTGCATCGGCGTGTGCTGTGTGCGCTGCAGTTCGGCGCGCGTCAGGCGCTCCAACGTGCGCAGATACCGGTCGAAGCGCCCCACCAGCAGGCGATCCGTCAACATCTCACACAGCGGCGGCGTCAGCGTCATGGTGATGGCAAACGACACGCCATCGCGTTCGAGCTCCCCGAAGGCATGCAGCAAGGGCAGGTACGTTTCGAGCATGGCCTCGTACAGCCAGTCTTCCTCGAGGAATTCCTCGTGCTCGGGATGACGCACGAACGGCAGGTGCGCATGCAGCACCAGCATCAGATAGCCGCGCGGATCGTTCACGGCGGCTTAACGGCGTGCGCCTGAGCTTGAACCAGCCCCGCCGCTGGCACCCAGCGTGCGGGCCTCTTCGGCCAGTTTCTCAAGGATCTCGATCTGCTCGCGGGTCACTTCCTTGAAGCGTTCGGCCGAGGCGGTCGGCCGCTCCGACCCGAACAAATCCGCTTCCTGGCCCAAGTGCAGCATGCGCAAGAGATCCCGCTTGAGCACCATCCAGCGCTCGTCCACGCGTTCCGAGATCGCATTGCCGGGCGTCTTGACCGTGTTGGAGGTCAGCACGGCGACAAACAGATCGCCGTCCATGAAGCCCAGCTCGGCCCGATACGTGCCGCGCGGCTTGACGTGCAAATACCAATTACAAGCCTCCAGGAACACGGGGGTCGCGTGCATGTCTTCCGTGGCAGTGTCTTGCAGGCGAATATGCCAGGCCTTCTGGTGCAGCGCGATGAAGCGCGAGCGCAATTGGCGCAGGCGCTGCGGGGTCAGTTCCCAATAGACAAAGAGCCACTCGGGGTCGCGCGGCATGAGCCGCAGTATGTCGGCGCCATAGGCATCCGGGATCGGGCGGCCGTGATCAATGTACGGCACGGCGGGTGCGACTGGCGCGGGCGGCGGCGGCGGCGGTGGCGGCGCGGCCGGCTTGCTGGTCGAGGCCGGCGCGTGGGCCACCCCAATTTGTTTGATCGCGGCGGCGACGGCGGTCTCGGCCTGCTTGCTGGAGCGCATCTGCTTGCGCAACGATCCGATCAGTTGCTGTTTGGACATCGCGCTGCGGCCTGGTACGCCAAGCAAGGCTGCCAGCGTACGCAAGGTCCGCATGCTCATGGTTTTCCATGAAATCTCAATCCGGGGGCGTTTCATGTAGCACCTCGTTGGTTGTTGCCGCTGCTCACTCGACCTCGCCATCATCGGTGGCGAAACGGTAGCGCTGCACTTTGGAAATAACCGTGATCCAACTGTCGCCATAGGGCACAACGGTATAGCCGCGTTGCTCATCGGCGGCGCGATCATAGCCGACGACATCGCCGGCCTCAATCCGCACATGCTTGTCGATAATCACATTGCGCAGGCGTGCGCGCTCGCCCACATCCACATCTTCAAGCAGGATGCAGTTCGAGACCGTCGCATAGCTGTGTACGCGCACCGACGGCCCCAGCACCGAGCTGTCCACGACCGCGCCGCTGACAATGCAGCCCTCGCTGATAAATGCATTGATCGCATGCCCGACGCGCGGCAAGCCGCAGGCGCCGACCGGCTCGTTATGCACAAACTTGGCCGGCGGCAGGAACAGCTCGCGCCCGCGGATCGGCCATTTGGTCGCGTACAAATTCAAGTCTGGTTGGACTCGCCGCAAATCCATGTTGGCCTCGAAATAGGCCGGAATCGTGCCGACATCGCGCCAGTAGGTGTTGAACTCGGTGCGCAGTCCCGGCACCATGTTGGTGTGAAAATTGTAGGCGAACAGGCGCCGCGTGTCCACCAGCGCCGGCAGAATGTCGCGCCCGAAATCATGCGACGAGCATTCATCGCGCGCGTCGCGCTTGAGCTCCGCTTCCAGGCATTCGCGCGTGAAAATGTAATTGCCCATCGAGGCCAAGGCATAGTGCTCATTGCCGGGGATCGGCGTCGGTTGTTTGGGTTTCTCTTCAAAGCCGATGATGCGCCACTGGTCGTCAATCTGAATGATGCCATACTCGCCGGCGCTGGCAATCGGGATCGGCAGCGTCGCCACCGTGGCAAAAGCGTTCCGCTCGCGATGATAATCCAGCATCTGGCGCACATCCATCTTGTAAATATGATCGGCGCCGAAGACCAGCACATCATCCGGCCGGTAGTCCTCGAATAAATGGATGTTCTGGAAGATCGCGTCGGCCGTCCCGCCGTACCAGGCCTTGCCGACCCGCATCTGGGCCGGCAACGGGAAAATGAACTGGCGCTGCAAAATGCTGCTGAACGACCAGGTGTGCATCAAGTGTTCGGTCAGACTCTGCGACTTGAACTGGGTCAACACAAAAATCTGGACAAAACCGGAATTAACCATGTTGCTGAGCACAAAATCAACGATCCGGTACTTGCCGCCGAACGGTACGGACGGCTTGGCGCGGTCGCGCGTCAACGGATACAGGCGCGTGCCTTCACCGCCCGCCATGATCATTGCCAGCAAGTTCTCAGCCATCTCCTCTCCCTACAGCAACGGTTGTGTGCGCCGCATGCGCACCGCAGGACAGGCTGTCATGCGCGCCACGCGTTGGTTGCATCTAGTATAACAACTCGGCTCATAAATGTCACGCAGATTGCATTTTACGGGAAAAAATGATACACTGTGCCGCGCGCACGCACTGTGGTTGACGTTGTCAGCGGCGGGGCACAAGCCGCACCGGCGTCGGTTTTTAGCTTCTTGTTGCTGCGCGGGGCGCGCTGCTACGCGCAGGCAAGAATGGTGGAGAATACCGGGTTCGAACCGGTGGCCTTCTGGCTGCCAGCCAGACGCTCTCCCAACTGAGCTAATTCCCCACGCGGCATGCATATTGTAACAACTGCGGGAGTTTTTGTCAAATGGTTGCCCTTTATCCGCTCATGTTCAAACCGATCTACAAGCCAAAACTGTGGGGCGGTGGGCGCTTTGCCACGCTCCTCAACCGCGAGGTCCCGGCCAGTACCCATCTGGGCGAGTCGTGGGAAATTACGGACCGGCCGGGCGATGTCTCCGTCGTGGCCGATGGCGACTTGGCCGGTATGCCACTCTCCGAGTTGCGCCAGGCGTACCCGCGCGAACTCTTCGGCGAAATGGCCGACGAATGCCGCACGCGCTTTCCGCTCCTGCTAAAATTCATTGACGCCGAAGAAAATCTCTCGCTGCAGGTGCATCCCGACAATCGTTACGCCTTGCGCCACGAGAACGACCTCGGCAAGACCGAGGCCTGGTTCGTCATGGAGGCCTCGCCCGGCGCCAGAATCACGCGCGGCTTCCGCGCCGGCGCCACCCCCGATAAAGTCCTGCGCGCCATTCAACAGAAGCGCCTCGAACAGTTGGTCGACACCTTCGACGTGAGCAAGGGCGAGACCATTTTCATACCGGCCGGCACCTTGCACGGCATCGGCGGCGGCTTGATGCTGGCCGAGATTCAGCAGAATTCCAATGTCACCTATCGCGTCTATGATTATGACCGCTCCGACCACCACGGTCACAAACGCGAATTGCAGATTGACAAGGCCCTGCAAGTGATGAGCTTCAAGGACATCGGCGCGCCCAAAATCAAACCCACCAAGGTCGAGCCGCTGCATTACCGCCTGGTGCTCTGTGACCATTTTTCCTTGTACCAATACGTCTATCGCGAACCGATTCACGAATACTCGATTGACCGCTTCCGCATCCTCTGCAACATCGAAGGCCACGGCACCATTATCTCGCCCGAAGGCATCTTCGAGGACATCGAGTATCACCCCGGCACGACGATTCTGATTCCGGCCGCGGTCACCGATTTTAGCCTGGTGCCGGCAACCCATTGCGTCACGCTTGACATCATCCCCGGCAAAATGCTGCTGAAAAAGGGCCGCCACCCGATGCCCTTGGCCTGACACCGTCCTTGAACACGACACGTGGCAAAATGTTCTTTCGGGCACGCGCACTGCACGCGGGCATCTGCTTGCTGCTCCTGGTCGGTGCCACCGACGTGCACGCCCTGACAAAAATCCACAAATGGTTCCCCGGGCGCTGCGAGGGCCGCATCAAGCGCGGCGCCAAAGTCACCGTCACCGTCACCAACGGCTGGGTGATCTTCCGCGGCGCAACCAAAGCAACCCAAATTCAGTTTACCACCCTGCGCAACATTAATTTGCTGGTCAACACGGCCGACAAGCTTTCCTTCAAGCGTTCGTCAAAGCAGCGCGTCGGCATCGTCAGCAACCTCTGGTTTGGCACCAGCGTCTCCTTGATGAAACAGACCAACGATCTGGTCTACACCTACAATCAGGATTTGGATTTGCTATTGGATTTTGTCGATGTCCGCAGCGTCCGCGCCCATAGCCTGCGCCGGGTGCAACTCGGCGCCTTGCATCAGGAACTGGCCGGCGGGTGCTTGCGCGGCGTGCAGCTGGATGTGCGCGGCATTATTGGCGGCCCCGCGTCGGAAACGCGCCTGTGTTTTGGCGCACCGGGCTTCTTCACCCCTTTGGCCAGCGTCAAATCCGGCACGCGCATCGAATGGGTGGATGCGCGCCAAACGGTCATGTCGCCGCTGCAGCGCAAACCGCGCGTCATCTGGCAGGGGCACTACTACGCCATGGGTGACATCCTCGTGCGCGACGATCAGCGCGATATGCATCAAGGCAAGAACGTTCTGCTTAGCTACCGCACCAACTGAGCGCGGCGCCGCCGCGCAGCAGCACAGAGTTGCATAGGCAGAAAGGGGTCATGCAGTGCCCATTGCCATCATGCGAGCTTCTTGAGCAGTGCCTAATGCGGGTCTTCTTCGGACTATGTTTGATTGTTCTGCAACATCGGCGCCATCTGCGTCATCTGCGGACAACATTGCTGTCGTAGCATCTGCGGCAGCATCGCGACACGGCGGTCGCTCCCACACTCTTTCAGCCCTGAATCCCGCCGTTGGCGGGACTCCAAGCAGCCCTGAACCCTGAACCACAGCTCCGGAAGCGGCACCTCAGTTGACGGTCCGCCGCCGCGCCAGATAGTACAGCACTGGCACGGCCATGCGGCTCAGCAGCAGCGAGGCGATTTCGCCGGCCATCAGCGCGATCGCCAGGCCCTGAAAAATCGGATCGAACAGAATCACCGTCGAACCGACCACCACGGCCAGCGCGGTCAGGAGCATGGGCCGGAAGCGCACGGCGCCCGCATCCACCACGGCCTCGGCCAGCGGCATGCCCTGCGCGATCCGCAGCTCGATGAAATCAACCAGAATAATCGAATTGCGCACAACAATACCCGCGCCGGCCATGAAGCCGATCATCGAGGTGGCCGTGAAGAACGCGCCGAGCAGCCCGTGTGCCGGCAGAATGCCCACCAACGAGAACGGGATTGCCGCCATGATCACCAGCGGCGTGACGAAGGATTTGAACCAGCCCACCATCAGCAGGTAGATCAAGATAAGCGCGGCCACGAACGAGCGCCCGAGATCGCGAAACACTTCCAGCGTGATCTGCCATTCACCGTCCCATTTCAGCGCCAGTTGCAGATCACTGGCCGGCAGGGTCGCGTTATAGATGCCCAGCTGCGCGCGCGCATTGCCAAACGCGCGCAAATCAAGTTTCTTCAGGGCTGCGTTCATTTTCAGAATTGCGTAGACCGGGCTTTCAATGGCGCCGGCAACATCACCGATGACGTAGGTGACCGGCATCAGATTCTTGTGGTACACGCTGGTGTCGATGACGGCGTCCTCGATGCGCACCAGTTCGCGCAGCGGCACCAGCGGCACCGTGCCGCCCGCGCCCGGTTCCGGCAACGCATTGGCGTCGCCGGAGCGCACCCGCAGCGCCAGCATGTCCTCGGGCGTGGTGCGCGCGGCGCGCGGCAGTTGCAACACAATATCAACGTCCTCCTTCTCGCGCGGCTGGTGGATGAGATCCAGGGATTCGCCCGCAATCGCCATGTGCAGGGTGCGCGAAATGGTTTCGGCGCTGATCCCGTGCAGAGCCGCCTTTTCCTTGTCAATCACAAAGCGGGCCTTGGATTGCGGCGCTTCCACATACCAATCCACGTCGACGACGCCGGGCGTCTGTGTGAAAATATCGCGCACGGCCATGGCCAGCTTCAGCCGTGCAGCATCGCTCGGTCCGTATATTTCGGCCACCAGCGTCTGCAGCACGGGCGGCCCGGGCGGCACTTCGGCCACCGCCACGCGCGCGCCGTATGCGTCGGCGATCTGGGTGACGCGCGGCCGCACGCGCTTGGCAATCGCATGGCTCTGCGCGGCCCGCGCGCCTTTGGGTGTCAGATTCACTTGAATGTCCGCCAGGTTGTTGCCGCGCCGCAGAAAATAATGCCGCACCAAGCCGTTGAAATTGAACGGCGACGCCACACCGGCGTAGATTTGGTAGTCGCGCACCTCCGGCTCCGCCGCAATAGCTGCGGCGATCTCGCGGCTTGCTTGCACGGTGCGTTCAAGCGGACTGCCTTCCGGCAGGTTCAGGATGATCTGAAATTCACTTTTGTTGTCGAACGGCAGCATCTTGACTTTCACCCAGCCCACGCCCACCAACGCCAACGCCAGCACCAGCAGGGTCGTGACGCTGGCGAGAAACAAGCTGCACCAGCCGCGATGCGTGATCAACGGCCGCATGACGGCGCGATACAGCCGCGTGAAGCGATCTTCCTCGTGCGCCAGCGGCGCAGCGGCATTCTGGTGCGGTGCGGCCGCCGGTGGGTGGCCGCGCAGCAGGCGCACGGCCGCCCACGGCGTGACGATGAACGCGACCAGCAACGAAAAAACCATGGCCGCACTGGCGCCCACCGGAATCGGCCGCATATACGGACCCATCAATCCGCCCACCGTGGCCATCGGCAGTATGGCGGCGATCACGGCCCAGGTGGCCAGCACCGTGGGATTGCCGACTTCACTGACCGCGGCCACGGCAACGTGGAGCAATGACCGTCCTGCGTTCTCCGGCAAATGTATATGGCGCACGATGTTCTCAATCACCACAATGGCATCGTCCACCAGAATGCCAATCGAAAAAATCAGCGCAAATAACGTAATGCGGTTGAGCGTATAGCCACACAGATAAAACACCACCAGCGTCAGTGCCAGCGTGCACGGAATCGCCAGCGCGACCACCAGCGATTCGCGCCAACCCAGCACCAGCATAACCAGCAGCGTGACACCCAACACGGCGATAGCCATGTGCAGCAACAGTTCGTTGGACTTCTCCGCCGCGGTCTCGCCATAATTGCGCGTGATCGAGATGGTCACATCGTCGGGAATAATCACGCCGCGCAGCCCGTCAATCTTGCGCAACACCTGGTCGGCAACCGTGACGGCGTTGGCGCCCGGTCGTTTGGCGATACTGAGCGTCACGGCCGGCGCGATGTCCCCGCGCCCGCCCCGCGCCGCGCCGGCGCCGTAAAAGACGTACTGCGTCGGCTCCTCTGGGCCATCAACGATAGTGGCCACGTCACGCAAGTACACCGGCTTGCCGTCAAACACGCCCACGACGACATTACCGACGTCCGCCGCATCCTTGAGAAACGCGCCGGTCTCAACCACGATGTCACGGTTGTTCGCAATCAAATTGCCCGACACATATTGGCGATTGGCTTGCTGCAGCATCGGCGCGAGCCCGACCGGGCTCAGCCCGCGCGACGCGAGCCGGGCCGGGTCCAGCAACACCCGGACTTGCCGGCGCGCGCCGCCGATCACGCTCGTTTCCGCCACCTGGGGCACCTGCTTCACCGCATCGTCAACCTGCGCAACCAGGCGGCGCAACGTGAAGTGGTCGTAGTTCGTGCCGTGCAACGTCACGCACAAGATCGGCACATCGTCAATGGTAACCGATTTGACCAGCGGAAACGACACGCCATGCGGGATACGGTCGAAGTTGCCCTGCAGTTTCTGATTGAGCTTGACCAGACTGTCTTCAAGGTTCTGGTCAACCAGAAAGCGGACAATGGCAAGGCTCTGCCCCTCCTTGGACGTGGAGTAAATATACTCGACGCCGGGAATCTCCCACAGCAGTTTTTCCATTGGCCGCGTGACGCGCTCTTCAATTTCCTTCGCGCTCGCGCCGGGCATGGCCACCATGACGTCAACCATCGGCACCTTGATCTGGGGCTCCTCCTCGCGTGGCAGCAGGATGACGGCGGCGCCGCCGAGCAGCACCGCGGCGATGACCAGCAGCGGCGTCAATTTCGATGCCACAAACAGGCTGGCCAGACGGCCTGCAAATCCAAGCGAGTGGGGTGTCTCGGTCATACGCGTTGTGTGCGGCGGTACAAATGACAAAGCATGTCGTCTGCGACCGACCTTATTCGCTGACGTAAATGTTCTGGCCGTCGCGCAGGCTGTCGGCGCGGTCGGTCACGACATGTTCGCCGTCAGTGAGGCCCGCCAGCAGTTCCACGCCGCCGGCCGTGTGGCCGCCGCTGCGCACCATGCGCATGCCGGCCGTCTTGCCGCTAACGACGAACACAAACTCAAGCTGGCCGCGCGTCACCACCGCGCTGGCCGGCACAATGATCGCGCGTTTTTCGCCGGTCGGAATGGTGACGCGACCAAACTGGCCGGCATGCAACGTCGGCACGCGCGGCAGATCCAGCTTGACCAGCACCGTCCGGCTGAACGGGTTGGCCGACGGCGCGATCTCGCTGACCGGCGCATTCGTGTGCACCTGCGCGGCAGCAATGGTCACCTGATAGGTATTGCCCAGCTGGATGCGATTGGCCGCCGCTTCCGGCACTTCGGCTTCAAGCCGCAGCCGGTGCGGGTTTTCGATTTCAACCAGCGGCAGGCCGGGCGTGGCCAGATCGCCTTGGTCGGCCAGCTTGCGCACGATGACCCCGTCGAACGGCGCCAGAATGGTCGTGTAGGTCATCATCGCGTTGGCCTCATCCAGCGCGCCTTGCGCCGTGCGATAACGTGTCTCCGCGGCATCGAATTTCTGTTGCGATTCGATCTTTTGTTCAAACAATTGCTTTTCGCGCTCGAATTCCTGGCGGGCATCATCGCGCGTGGCAAGCGCCTGGTCGCGCCGGGCCGTGATCTCAAGCGCGTGTAGCCGGGCAATGACATAGCCCGTCGTCACGACCAAGCCAGGCACGGCGTTCATCTGCTGGATCGCGCCACTGACTTTCGCGGAAACGGCGGCGTGCAGCTCCGCGGCGACGGTGCCCACGACCTCTTCCTGGATCGGCACCGTCTGTTCGCGCGCGACCACGGTTCGCACGGCGAGTGCCGGTTGCGCCTGTAAGGATGGTGCGGCGCGGCGACACCCGGCCAACGCGCCGAGCGTGACCAGCACGAAACAAAGACAGAATCTCATCGCGGGGGCCTCAGGCTCGGGTGAACAGTACGGAAGTTCATGGTGCGTGGCGTTGCTGATACGCGCGCAGTGTGGCGCGGAAGCCGGCCAAGTGTTCGCGCAGACGTGACGGCCGATTGTGCAGGCGCCAGACGCGCGCGAAGGCCTGCATGGTCTCCTCGGTTTGCGCGCCAAGCCCCTGCCACTCGCGCGCCGTGACCCGCGCGCCAAGTTGCTCTTGCTTGAACGCCAGGGCGCGGCGACAGGCCAGCGCGTCGAGCGCCGTCGCCATGACCAGCTCCTCGCGCAGGCGCCGCGCAAACGGTGGCGCCGAGACCGGCAGGGTTGGCCAGCGCACGGCGCGCAGCGCGGCGGCATGCGCGCGGAGCTCGTTCGGATTGACCTGCTGCAGATCGTGCAGTGCGCCGCCCAACGCGTCCCAATCCCACTGAATCGGTGGCATGAGAATGCCGTACAAAAGGCATGCGTGCGCACAACCACCCAGCCTGCGCAGGGCGTCGGCAAAGCGTGCGTCGTCAATGCCGAACACGGCGCGGCCGAGGCGCGCGCTGAAGCCATCGGCGTTGGTACCGGCGTGGTGCCATGATTGCGCTGCGCCCCACGCCAGATTATGCAAACTGACCGCCAGCAAGTTGCGGTGGCCGTTGTCGCCCCAATCGGTGTTCAGCAGGCCTTCCGCGCCGTGCCGCAGGCCTTCGGCGGCAAAGACGCGAATGTTGTCCATGCCCAGCTGCAGCCGGCCGCCATGCGTATTCCAACTGCTGGTGCCGGGGCAGACGACCACAGGATAGCCGTGCGCGGCGATGTCGCCCGTGCGCGGAATGCGTGTGCCAGCCGGGCTGTAGTCCCAATTGCACATGACTATGTCGCGCGGTATGTCGTCGAGCAGTTCTGGATGTTGCAGCACAATATCAGTCCACATATTCGTGCGTTTGCCATGCGTGCGCACGAGCGCAGCCAATTTCAGCACGAAGTCGAGATAAACGCGGCCTTTGCCAACCTTATCTGCCCTGCGTTTGCTGCGGCCTTCGCCCAACTCGCAGGTTTCGTCGCCATTAATATTAAAGTCAACAGCGGTGAACAGTGGGACGAACTCGGCGTACAGCTCGGCTAGCAAGCGAATTGAACGTGGATCGGTCGGGCATAGGGTCGTGCCACCGGGCCAGTAATGCTGGCCGGGCAGCTCGCCCAGCATGCGGTAATTCGGCAATTGCAGAATTTTCTCAAAATGACCAAAACTGGCAAATGCGCCGACAAGCTGAATATGATACCGGGCACAATGCTCGCGCAGGTGGACAATGTCCTTGGCGGATAGGGGACTGTAGCCCTTGCCGATGTCCGGATGCGCGACAAACTGGAACACGTTTTCGATGTTGAGCTGCAGTTCGTTGATCTTCCATTGGGCCAGCAGGGCAACCAAGTCCTTGAGACAGGCCAAGGTCGGGACGCGGCCGCGCGAAATATCGAGATAGACGCCGCGCCGGCGGAAATCGGGCCAGTCGCGGATTGCGCAACACGGCAGCGCATCGCCGTGGATGGTCAACAACTCGCGCAGAGTCTGGACAGCATAGAACGCGCCGGCGGCATCTGCGGCGGCAATGCGGATGCCCCGCGGCGTAATGGCCAGCGTGTAGCTTTCGGGGCCATGTCCGGCAGCCGTCTGAAGCATGGTAACCAGCGCGGGCGCGGCGGACAAACGATGCCGCCGGTGGACGGGATCGTTGGCAGTCAACAATTCTTGTAGGTGGTGCGCGGCGGCGGTGCACGGCGCGTCCGCCTGAACGGTCACCACGCGCGGCAGCTGCAACGTGGCGGCGTGCAGCCGGACGCGCTTGGGTGGAACGAGAAAAGGCGGGTTATGCATTGCGCGTGGCGCGGATGGCGTTGAGGACGCGCTCGGGCGTGAACGGGCCTTCAGTCAGGCGCGCGCCGGTGGCGTTGAAGATGGCATTGGCAATCGCGGGCAGCGCGCCGTTGATCGAGATTTCCGAGACGCTCTTGGCGCCGAACGGCCCGGTTGGCTCGTGACTTGGCACATGGATGGTGACCAGTTCGGGCAGATCGCGGGTTGAGGGGATTTTATAATTCATGAACGAGTCGGTGATCAGGCGGCCGGCGCGATCAAAGATAAATTCCTCGCAGAGGGCATAGCCGATGCCATTGACGACCGCGCCCTCGGTCTGGCCGCGGGCGAGCTGCGGATTGATCTCGGTGCCGCAGTCGACGGCGGCCACATATTTGAGCAGCTGCACCTCGCCGGTTTCGGGGTCGACCGCAACTTCGGCGAAATGGGCCGAGAAGGGCGGCGGCGAGACATGTGAGATGTAGGACTCCGTGGCGGCGATTTGGAATTGGTTTTTTTGATAGAGGGCATAGCAAGCGATCTCGGCAAACGGCACGCGCGTGCCATCGGCGAAGACGACATGCTTGTCGTGCAGGGTCGCGCCGGCACTGTCTTTGCCGGCCATTTCGGCGGCGACGCGCAGAAGTTGCGCTTTAATCGTTTCGGCAGTCTTGATCACGGCATTGCCACTCAAGTAGGTCGTGCTCGAGGCATAGGCGCCGACATCAAACGGGGTCATATCGGTGTCGGATGAATAGACCAGCAGGTCGGTCGTGTCGACGCCGAGGACATCGGCGGCGATTTGAGCCAGGATCGTGTCACTGCCGGTGCCAAGGTCGGTGGCGCCGACCAGCAGATTGAACGAGCCATCTTCGTTCATTTTGAGCGAGGCGGCGCCCATGTCGATTTCCGGAATGCTCGAGCCCTGCATGAGCGTGCACATGCCGACGCCGCGCCGGAGGTGGGGCTGCGCAGAAGAGTCGGACCGGTCGGACCAGTCGGACCGATATTTTTGCTGCCAGCCAATGGCGGCAGCGCCGCGGGTGATGCATTCTGCGAGGTGGCAGCTGCCGATGGATTGTTGCACGCCGGCCTTGCCTTCACCCAGTTTGGCAAAGATCGGTGAGGTTTGCCCGCTGCGAATATGAAGTTGCTGGCGGTAAGCCAGCGGGTCAACCCCGAGTTTGTGGGCAAGTTCATCGAGCGCGCACTCCATGGCAAAGGCGGCCTGAGTTGCGCCGTAGCCGCGATAGGCGCCGCCGACCGGCAGGTTGGTGTAGACAACCGTGGCGTCAAACATGACATTGGCGCAGGGATACAGCGGCAGGACTTTGCTGCCGCAATTCGAGGCGACCGTGAGGGCGTGCGCGCCATATGCGCCGGTGTTGCTGAGCACGTTCATACTGATGGCGGTGAGTGTGCCGTCACGTTTGGCGCCCAGCGTGATGGTGACATACATCTCATGGCGGGTGCGGCTGCGGGCGATATCGTCTTCGCGTGAGTAGCGGATTTTGACGGGGCGCTGTGCCGCCAAAGCCAGCGCAGCACAGAGTTGCTCGAGGAACACCTCCTGTTTGCTGCCGAAGCCGCCACCGATGCGCGGCTTGATCACGCGGATGTTTTTGAGGGGAATCTGCAGGGCCTGCGCGACGATGCGGCGGGCGTGGAATGGCACTTGCGTGCTGGTGACCAAGACGAGCCGGCCGTCTTCGTCGAACATGGCGAGGGTGACGTGCGGCTCGAGCGGGCAATGCTGGGCATAGTGCGCCTTGAATTCGCGCTCGACGACCAGTTCGGCGTTGGCCAGGCCGCGCGCCAAGTCGCCGACGTCAATCCGGACATGCCCGGCCAGATTTGTTTTCGGATCATATTCGATCGGGATAACGACGCGCGCCTCGGGTTCATCATGGATGACCGGCGCACCAGGCTGGCGCGCCTGCTTGGCATCCAGAATGGCGGGCAGGATTTCGTACTCGACCTGGATCAGGGCGAGCGCCGCGTCAGCGATCTCGTCTGACTCGGCGGCGACGGCGGCGACGCGATCGCCGACATAGCGCACTTTGTGATCGAACACAAAGCTGTCATACGGCGACGGTTCGGGAAACCCTTGGCCGGCAGTGGTGTGCGCGACGCGCGGAAGATCCTTGTAGCACAGGACGGCATGAACACCAGGCAGCGCGCGGGCTGCGCGTGTGTCAATGCGGACAATGCGGGCGTGGGCGTGCGGACTGGTCAGGATTTTGCCGACCAGCATGCCGGGCACAGTGAAATCATCAACAAATTTACGGGTACCGGTGACCAAGCCGGCGCCGTCGAGTTTGCCCACCGAATGTCCAACGCAAAGATTCATGATACCCTCATCAAGCAGTGATGGCAATCATACAAACATAACATGATAACGCAAAGGCGCCATAACGCAAAGGCGCCAGGTACAATCTTGATTAGGAAACGCGCGGTAAGTGGCTGTGGTCTCATGAACGATAAGTGGTTAGAGACCATTAACCACGCGGTGAATGCCGTCTTTCACCAACGCCTCACCAAAATTGATGACAAGACCGAGACGCAGATTCATGAGACGCAAGTAGGTCAAGACTTGCGCTACGAAAACATCATTATATTGTGAGACAGCCTTACACTCGACTACAACCTTGTCTTCGACCAGAAGATCAACCACAAGATTATGCGTCAGCGTGACGCCCTTGTAGACAACCGGTACGGCGTACTGGCGCTTAACCAACAGCCCGTTAGAATGAAGTTCCCACGCCAACGCCTCCTCATAAACAGATTCAAGCAGTCCTGGTCCACCCAAAGTGCGATGCGCTTCAATGGCACACATGACAACATGTTTGCTGATTTCATTTTCGGTCATGTGCTTGGCCTTTGCGACTTAGTGCCTTGGTGCCTTTGCGTTGAAAGCTTCGCCGCGCGGCGGACGGCGTTGAGAATGGCAACATAGCCGGTGCAACGGCAACGATTGCCGTCGAGTGCACGGGTGATCTCGGCGTCGGTTGGCGCGGGCGTGCCATCCAGCAAGGCCTTGGCGGCGAGCAGCATGCCGGGCGTGCAATAGCCGCACTGCACCGCGCCTTCATCAAGGAATGCCTGTTGCAGCGGGTGCAAATGGCCGTGCCCACCCAGGCCTTCGGCGGTGGTGATCTGCCGGCCGGCGACCTGGGCGGTGAAGGTGATGCAGGCCAGACGCACGTCGCCGTCAAGCAGCACTGTGCAGGAGCCGCAGGTGCCTTCACCGCAGCCGAATTTCACACTGGTGTAGCCGAGTTGGCGCAAGGTGTCGAGCAGACGTTCCCCGGGCGCGATGTCGAGCGCATGGGTGGTGCCGTTGACGATCAGATTGATATTCATGCACTGCCTCCCGAAAAGCCGCCGATGAGCGGGTAAATATACCGTACAATCCAGATGATGACATTGATAATCAAGAACGCGAGCAGAATGATGACGGGGGTGCGTCCGCGCGGGATCGTCGGGGTGACGCGGGTTGCGGCGCACCACAGCAGGTACAGCCAGCCGCCGCACAGAGCCAAGGCCACCAGCGGGCCCATGGGATGATAGGTGACGGCGCGACGCCACTCGCCTTTGGCCAACATGGCCAGCGAGCGGGTCACTCCGCAGGTTGGGCAGGGCAGGCCGGTCAGGCGCCGAAACTGGCAGATCGAGAAGCAGCGCTCGTCCGAAAAACGGGCGTAATGAAGTACGCCGACCACGGCCAAACCCGCGGCGCAGACCAGGCAAACACGAAGCCAGCGTTGACGCATGTGGTAGTATAGCACAAGCGCCGCGCACTGGCAAGAGAGAGTGACGGGCATGGGTCCGGCAACGCACGCACGGGGTGCCTCGCCCGCGTTCCCACCCACGGCGAGAAGGGAGGAGAGATTGAGAGGAAGACCGGCGGTTGTGGCAAACAGCGGCGGATTTTGCTATACTAACAGCCATCAATGAAGAAACCCATGATCAATAAAACACGTGAATGGCGCGCGCTCACGCGGCATTACGCCAGCATGCGCACACAGCACCTGCGCGACCTGTTTCGCGACGATCCGGCGCGCGCGCAGCGCTTTGCGCTAGCGGCCGGCGATCTGTTCTTGGATTACTCGAAGCAGCGCATCACGGATGAAACGCTGGCGTTGCTGCTGGCCTTGGCCGAGCGTGCCAAACTGCGCCCGGCGATTGACGCCATGTTCCGCGGCAAGAAAATCAACGGCACGGAGCAACGCGCGGTGTTGCACGTGGCCTTGCGCATGCCGGCGGATGCGCGGGTCGAAGTGGACGGCCGGGATGTCATTGCGAATGTGCAGGCGGTGCTCGACCAAATGGCGGCATTTGCCGAAGACGTGCGCAGTGGCGCATGGACCGGCTTCACCGGCAAGCGCATCCGTGCGATTGTCAATATCGGCATTGGCGGCTCGGACCTCGGGCCGGCCATGGCCTATGCAGCGCTCAAACCGTTCAGCCAGCGCGACCTGACGGTGCGCTTTGTCTCGAACGTGGACGGCACGCACCTGTGTGAAGCGACGCGCGATCTGGACCCGGCCGCGACCCTGTTCATCGTCGCCTCGAAGACCTTTACGACGCAGGAGACCATGACCAACGCGGCGACGGCGCGGGCGTGGTGCCTGCGCGCGTTGAAAGACCCGGCCGCGATCGCGCGCCATTTCGTGGCGGTCTCGACCAACACGGCGGCGGTGACTGCGTTCGGGATTGACCCGCACAATATGTTCGCCTTCTGGGACTGGGTCGGCGGGCGCTACTCCTTGTGTTCGGCGATCGGGCTGCCGCTGATGCTGGCGATTGGCGCAGCGCAGTTCCGCGAGATGTTGGCCGGATTTCACCAGATGGACGAGCATTTCCGCACCGCACCGTTCGCGCAGAACATGCCGGTGATCATGGCTTTGCTGGGCATCTGGTACAACAATTTCTTTGGGGCGCAAACCCATGCGCTTCTGCCGTATGATCAGTATTTGTCGCGCTTTGCCGCCTATTTTCAGCAGGCCGACATGGAAAGCAACGGCAAATCGGTGACGCAAGCCGGCCGGCCGATCGGCTATCAAACCGGGCCGATCATCTGGGGCGAGCCGGGCACCAACGGCCAGCATGCCTTCTACCAGCTTATCCATCAAGGCACCAAACTGATTCCCTGCGATTTCATCGGATTGTGCCGTTCGCACAATCCGGTCGGCGATCATCATCTGAAGTTAATGGCCAATTTAGTCGCCCAGACCGAAGCGCTGGCATTCGGCAAGACGGAGGCCGAACTCGAGGCGGACGGCGTCGCCGTTGCGCTGCGGCCGTTCCGCGCCTTCGCCGGCAACCGGCCGACCTCGACCATCCTCGCGCCGCAGCTCACGCCGGCGGTGCTGGGCCAGTTGATTGCCTTGTATGAGCACAAGATTTTCACGCAGGGCGTGATCTGGGACATTTACTCGTTCGATCAATGGGGCGTCGAGCTGGGCAAGAAGCTGGCGCAGCGCGTCCTAAATGAGCTGGTGACGCACGCCACGCCGCGGCATGACAGCTCGACCAACCAGTTGCTCGACTACTTTCAGCGGCATGGTGGGGCCGCCACCTGACGTTATCCGGCAACCGCATGTGATGGGCATGATGAAAACCAAGCGTCTGCTGACCGCACTGGCCGTGCTGCTGACGCTGCCGTTGGCGGCCGAGTATGAAAATATAAATTTGGCGCGCACGACGGTGGCCGACAATTTGTGGGACGGCATTAATCGTAACAATGAAGTGCAGGTCAACAACGACAGCATTAGGATTCTAGTCGAGGGCTTTGAAATGCGCGGCCACAACTTCGGCGCGTGTCCGCGGGTCGGTGATGTGGATGGCGACGGCAAGGTCGAACTGGTCGTGAGTGACGGCAAGGGCTTTGTCTGGATTTACCCGCTGGGCCCGCCCGGCAAGCAGCGCGTGATCAAGCCGGCGCGCTTCGTGCGCACGTATGTGGGTGATGCCGCGACGATCGGCTTGGCCGATCTGAATGCCGACAATCAGACGGACATCGTGCTCGGTAACATTTTGGGCGTGGTTGGCTATCTGCGCAATCGCGGCAAGGGCGAGTTCACCGAAAGTGACTGTCGCCCGTCCCTGTATGCAATCACCAATCCGATCCCGTTACTGCAACTGGACCGCAGCACCCTTGACATCGGCAGCTTTTCCGCGCCGCTGGTACTAGATTGGGATCGGGACGGACGCCTGGACCTCATCACCGGCGAGGGCTCCTATTCGGCCAATGCTGTGTATCTGTACCGCAATCGCGGCGGCAGCGGCACCTTCCAACTTTCCAAGGACGAGCGCTACTGGCTGATCTATGGCGAAGGCAAAGAACAGCTTGTGCCGGCCGTGGGCGACCTGACCGGCGATGGCCAGCGCGACATGATTGTCGGCGATCGGCTCGGCAATCTGAGCCTGTACCTCTATGAAGACCGGCCCGAGCGCGCACCGCGCGAAAAGTACCTGTTGAGTAACAAAGGCTTGGTGCCGTTCGCCGATGGCGTGCCGTTTACCAGCCCACTCTGCCGGCCCGAATTAACCGATTGGGACGGCGACGGCGATCTGGACTTGCTGATCGGAACGCAAGACGGCAAAGTCTTATTGGCGCTCAACACCGGCTCGGCCAAGGAGCCGTTGTTTGCGCAACCGGCGGCGCTGAAGGCCCTGGATGTGCTGAAGCCGCTGACGGTGCCGGCCGGCTGGCGCGTGGCGTTCTCCTGGTTTCGCCATGGCCTGATGCCGAACAACGGCGGGTATCTGCAGATAACCAATGACGTTGATGAGGCCGGCCAGAACGTGCGCTTTGTGCGCTATGCCTACATGAACGAGTACTTGGGCATGCAGCCCTATGTGTTGATTGGCGGGAACATGGCGCTGCAATTTGAGAAAACGTACACGCTGGAGATGAAGGCCCGCGCCACGGCGGTGACCGAGATTGAAGTCATGTTCGAGTTTGAAGAGCGCGGGCGCGGCAAAGGCGACACGTTACAGCAGGATTGGCCGAAAACGTATGTGCGGCTCAAACCCGCGGCCGGCTGGCAGACCATTCGCAAGGGCTTCAAGATAACCTCGCGGTATGGCAATGATCGTGTCGATGTGGGCAATCCGAACGTGGTCATGCGCCTGAGAATCTACGGCCGGCCGAACTTGACCTGCGACATCGCCTCCATATCCGTGACGGCGGGCGGCACGATTACATCGGACGAACCGGCGCCGGCCGCGCCCAAGACCACGCCGGCCGACACGAAAGACACGAAAGATAAAAAAAACTGACATGACCACGCGCACAAGAATCAGCAAGATCCGCAGCCCGGGTGCCGTCCGCAGCTTCGAAACCCGCCTGCGGCGGTTGGTGGCGGCGCAAGCCATGCTGCTGCGCCGCAAGAATGCGGTTGACCCGCATTGGTACAACGGCGTGGTCGAGCGCTTCAAGCAGCCGGTGCTGACGGCCGCACATGTGCCGTTGGCCTGGCGTTATGACTTGGATCAGCGCTGCAATCCGTTTCTGCAACAACGGCTGGGCGTGAATGCGGTGTTCAACGCCGGCGCGATCGAGCTGCACGGCAGCATCTGCGTCGTGGCGCGCGTCGAAGGCTATGACCGCAAGTCGTTCTTTGCCGTGGCGGAAAGCAAGACGGGCCTCGATCGCTTTCGCTTTTGGGACGAGCCGGTGCTGCTGCCGGAAACGGACGAGCCGGATGTGAATGTGTATGACATGCGTCTGGTGCAGCATGCCGACGGCTGGATATACGGTCTGTTTTGCACCGAGCGCAAAGACCCGGTCGCGCCGTCCCACGACCAGTCGAGTGCCGTGGCGGCCTGTGGCATTGTGCGCACCAAAGATTTGAAGACCTGGGAACGCTTGCCGGATTTGCGGACGCGCGCGGCACAGCAACGCAACGTGGTGCTGCATCCCGAATTTGTGCAGGGCAAGTATGCTGTGTACACGCGGCCGCAGGATGCGTTTATCGAGGCCGGCGCGGGCGGCGGGATTGGCTGGGGTCTGTGCGACAGCATGACGGCGGCAGTGATTGAGCACGAGCAGGTGATTGATCCGCGCGTGTATCACACGATTATGGAAAGCAAGAACGGCCTGGGCCCGGCGCCGCTCAAAACCGAACAGGGCTGGCTGCATCTGGCGCACGGGGTGCGCACCACGGCGGCCGGCTTGCGCTATGTGTTGTACCTCTTTATGTGCGATCTGGCGCGACCATGGCTGGTGACGCACCGGCCGGGCGGCTATTTTCTCGCGCCGGACGGCGAGGAGCGCGTCGGTGACGTGTCGAATGTGGTGTTTGCCAACGGCTGGGTGGCGCGTGCGCAGGGTGACGTGCTGATCTATTATGCTTCGTCGGACACACGCCTGCATGTGGCGCGCGCGAGCATCGCGCGGCTGCTGGACTACGTGCGCAACACGCCGGCGGATCCGTTGCGCACGGCGGCCTGCGCCGCGCAGCGGCGGGCCTTGATCGCGCACAATCAGACGCTGGTACGCCAGACCGGCAGTGCCTTGCTCCGCCGCGCCGTGCGCCTGTGATGCGCAGCATGCAAAATCAGGGTTCAGGAAATGCGAATAGCGAACATCCAATCCCGCCTTTGGCGGGACTCCGAGCAACAAGGAATGACCAATGATGCAGTTCTGCGCAGCTACTTCGGCCTTCGATATTCCTTGTTCAATATTGGATATTCATCTGACCTTTGACCTTTGACCCGTTGCTCAATGCATACCATCTTGTGTCCATTGTGTGGGAGTGACAGCCGCGCCGTGCTGGTGCGCGGCAGTGATCTGTTGCACGGCGTGCCGGGCGATTTCAGCGTGACGCGCTGCAGTTGCGGGCTGGTATACATCAATCCGCAGCCGGACAACGACGAGCTGCAGCTCTATTATCCGGATCATTATCTGGCCCACAAAGAATTGCACGGGATGACGCGCTTTCAGCGCCATCGCGCGTTGAAGGAGTTTGTCCTGCGTTGGTATTATGACTATCCGCTGGGCGCGCCGCTCCCGCCGCGCTGGCAACGCCGGCTGCTGCGCCCGTTTCTGTGGCTGCTCAGTCTCGGCACGCTCAAGAGCGCCATCGCGTACCATGGCGCCGGCCGGCTGCTGGATATCGGCTGCGGCAACGGCGGTTGGCTGCGCGGCATGCAGGAATGCGGTTGGACGGTGCAGGGCGTCGAGATTGACGAGAACGCCGCGCGCACGGCCACTGCAGCCGGCGTGCCCACGTTTTGCGGCACGTTGCCGGCCGCCCAATTTCCCGATCAGGCCTTTGATGTGGTGCGCCTGCACTATGTCTTCGAGCACTTAATCAATCCGGCCGAAGTCCTGACCGAAGTCCGGCGGATTCTGAAGCCCGACGGGGTCTGCTACATGCGCGTGCCGAATATTGATAGTTGCACATTTCGCTGGTTCAAACAATACTGGTATCCGCTGGATGTGCCGCGGCATGTGTTTCATTACACGCCCGACACGTTCACGCGGCTGGTGCGCCAGCATGGCTTGGCGGTGCAGCGCATACGGCACTGTTCGCCGCCGAGCGGCTTCTTTGTGAGTCTTGAGTTCATGCGGCGCGAGGGCGTGCTGCCGGTCTGGCTACGGCCGCTGGACGGCCGCCGCTCATTCTGGCGCAACCTCTGGCGCCCACTGGGTTGGCTGATTGACCGGGCCGGCAAAGGCGACATTGTTGAGTTCACGGTGGTTGTGAACGCGGCGCCCTGAGCCGCGTGGATGAGCGGAGCACCACGCGTGATCCCTGTGCGGGCAATGTTGGCGAATTGGCGACCGCCGCGGATTGATGATCCGCAGGCGCGGCGCGGCCTGTGGTTCTCGTTCCTCGACGGCATTCTGGGCATGTGCATGGTCGGCCTGGTGGAAACGAACACCGCGCCGGCGTTGCTCTCGCTAAGCGACTCCAAATTACTGATGGCGTTGCTGGCCAGTCTCCCACTGCTGCTCTCGGCCCTGACGCAATTGGCCACGCCGGTGATTTCAGCCTACATCCATTCGCGCAAGGGCTTTGTCATTGCCACCGTCTGGAGTCAGACCTTTTTCCTGACGCTGATCGCGCTGAGCGGTTATTATCAGCGCTGGCTCGCGCCGGTGATGCTGGTCGTGTTTTTCTCGATCTACGCCACTAGTGGCGGCATGGGTGGCAGCGTCTGGACATCCTGGATGGCCGACATGGTGCCGCACGACATTCGCGGGCGTTTTTTCGCCTGGCGCAACCGCTATTTCAGCATCTTTCAGGTCACGGCTGGCATCGCGTCCGGCTACTTGATGCAGCACTATGGCGGGCCGCACCCGCCTTGGTTTGGCTACCTGGTCTTGTACCTTGTGGCCGCGCTCGCGCGCTTTTTCTCCGGCTTGGCGTTGTGGAAACAGTATGAGCCACCTTTGAGTTTTGCGCCGACACCGCGCGACTTCAGCTATACTGAATTTCTCTCAAAAACACCAACCAGCAATTTCGCGCGCTTCACGATTTTCGTCGCGCTGGTGCATGGCACGACGGCCATTGCCGGCCCGTTTTTTAACGTCTATTTCCTGACTGAACTGCACATTCCGCACGCCACCTTTGCCATGATCGTCAACGCCAATCTGATTGGCACCTTACTGTTCCTGCCGTTCTGGGGCAAAGTCGCCGACCATTACGGCAATTGGTTCGTGACGCGGGTGACGGCCTTCGGCATTGCGGCGATACCACTGCCGTATCTGTTCGCAGCAACACCCACCTGGCTGTGGATCTTGAACTTTGTGGCCGGCGCGCTATGGTGCGGCTTTGGTCTGGCAACCTTCAATTATTTGCTGGAAGCGGTCACGCCGCAACGCCGCGTGCGCTGCGCGGCCTACATGGCGTCCACCGTCGGCTTCACCGTCTTTTTCTTCGGCTTGTCGGGCGGCTGGCTGGCGCGGGTGCTGCCACCTCTGCCGCTCTGGCAATCGGGCTATCAAACCCTGTTTGCTGTCTCATCGCTGTTGCGCTTTACCGCAGTGGGCGTGTTCGTCGGCTTTGCGCTGATTCGCGAAATCCGCAATGTCAAGCCGGCTAATCCGACCGAGATTTTGGCGGAATTTCCGGGCGTGCGCTTGACCCTTGATTTCGCGCGCAACGCCTATCGCGTCATCCGCCGGATCTAGGCAGCTGTAGCCGCGGGCGCTGACCGCGGCAGAGCAAAGAACCGCATCAGCGCGGGCGGCTTGTATCTACAAAAGTAACGAAGAGAAAACTATGATCGGGGCACTGGCAGGTGACATCATCGGATCGGTCTACGAGTGGCACAACATCAAGACCAAAGACTTCGTGCTTTTCTCCCCTGCGTGCTTTTTTACCGACGACTCGATTTTGACCATTGCGCTGGCCGACACTATTCTGTCGGGCACACCCTATGTTGAAAACCTGAAGAAATTCTACCGCTGGTATCCAAATGGCGGCTATGGCGGCCGTTTCTGCCGCTGGGCCCAAAGCCCAGATGCCGCGCCATACAACAGTTGGGGCAACGGGGCCGCCATGCGCATCAGCCCGGTGGGCTATGCCTATGACGACCTTGCAACGGTCTTGCGCAAAGCCCAGGAATTCACCGAAGTCACCCACAACCATGCTGAAGGGATCAAAGGCGGGCAAGCGACCGCCGCCGCGATTTTCCTGGCGCGCTGCGGCAAGGCGAAGGATGAAATTAAAGAATTTATCGAGACGACCTTTCACTATGACTTGGGCATGCACGTGGACGAGATCCGCCCAACCTATGCATTCGATGAGTCATGCCAGGGCACCGTGCCGCAGGCACTGCGGGCCTTCATTGATGCCACTGATTTCGAGGATGCCATGCGCACGGCCGTGTCGCTGGGCGGCGACACGGATACGCTGGCGTGCATCACGGGAGGCATCGCCCAGGCGGCGTATGGCGTGCCGGCAGCCATCCAGGAAAAAGTCTACACAATCTTGGATAAACGGTTAGGTGACATCACGCGGCGGTTCATGGCGCGCTACTGCAAAACGACCTGCTGACGCGGTTCAATGTCCGTGAACAACGGTGGCGCCATTCACACCACTGGCACGTAATAATACTATGCACAAACGACATAAAATGTCGATTGTGCCGCTGGCCGGCTCTTTTGTTCATTGTTGATGGGGGAACTTCGTTCGCGACGAACGAAGGTTAGATTCAGCAAAAGCTAATCAGCATCTTGCAGTGGTTTCTTCGTGCCTTCGTGTCTTGGTGGCAAAATGTTGCGCCTCAGCGTGCGGCGCGGCCGCGCGCCTTTGCGCCGGCATGCGCCATGGCGCGCGCCATCTCGCGCGTGTGCTCGCGCTTCTTGATGTCCTCGCGCTTGTCGTATTGGACCTTGCCCTGCGCGATCCCCAACTCGACTTTGACACGCCCGCGCTTGAAATACAGACGGAGCGGGATCAAGGCCATGCCTTTGCGCTCGCTGTGCGCCGCCAACCGCCGAATCTCATTCTTGTGCAGTAACAGCCGGCGCACGCGCAAAGGATCGTGATTGAAGCGGTTGCCTTGGTCGTAGGGATTGATGTGCAAATTGGAAAGGAAGACCTGGCCGCGTTCGATCCGCGCGAAGGCGTCACTCAGATTGCCGCGATGGTCGCGCAAGGACTTGACTTCCGTCCCGCGCAGCTCGATGCCGGTCTCAATCGTTTCAATGATGTAATAATTGCGGCGGGCTTCGCGATTAGTGATGATCGCAATAATGGCCGCGTCGTCGGTGGGCTTAATCATGGGCGTGCCGGGTGGGCGTTAGTCCGCGGATTGGCCGGCGGCGCGGCGGGCCAGGAATGCGCGTGCAAACGCCGTCAGTTGATTGGCCTGCAGTGCGGCGCGCAGGTCGCGCATCAGCGTCAGATAAAAATGCAGGTTGTGCATCGTCAGCAATTGTCCGCCGAGCGCTTCGCCGACGTTGAGCAGATGGCGGATGTAGGCGCGCGTGAACGTGCGGCAGGCATAACAGGCGCAGCCGGGCTCGACCGGGCGCAGGTCATCCTTGAACCGGCCGGACTTGATGGCCAGGTCGCCATCGGCGGTGAAGGCGCTGCCGTTGCGCGCATTGCGCGTCGGCATGACGCAGTCGAACATATCCACGCCGCGCACAACGGCCTGGACAATGTCTTCCGGGCGGCCGACGCCCATCAGGTAGCGCGGTTGGTCGGCCGGCAGGTGCCGCGCGCACAATTCGGTGACACGGTACATTTCCTCGGGTGCCTCGCCGACTGCCAGGCCGCCGATGGCGAAGCCGTCGAACGGCAGCGCGCATAATTCTTCGAGGCAGTGCAGGCGCAGGTCATCATGGACGCCGCCCTGCACAATGCCGAACAGCAATTGCCGGCTGCCGGCTTGTTGGTGCGCGTCACGACACGCGAGGCAGACCCGCGCCCAGGCCAGGGTGCGGCGCACGGCTTCCTCGATGATGGCGCGGTCGGCGGTGGACGGCGGACACTCGTCGAAGGCCATGGCGATATCGCTGCCGAGCGTGTGCTGCATCTGCATCGCCTCGCGCGGACCGAGGAAGAGGGCGCTGCCGTCAATATGCGATTTGAAGCGCACGCCGGCGTCGGTGATGTTGCGCAGATCCGCCAGGCTGTAGACTTGAAAGCCGCCGCTGTCGGTCAGAATCGGGCCGTCCCAAGCCATGAAGCGGTGCAGGCCGCCGTGGGCGGCGATGATCTCGGCGCCGGGCCGGGTAAGCATGTGATACGTATTCGCCAGAATGATCTGCGTGCCGAGCGTGTGCAGTTCGGCGGGTGTCAGCATTTTGACGGTGGCGCGCGTGCCGACCGGCATGAACGCGGGTGTTTCGATGCAGCCGTGGGGTGTGGCAAGCCGGCCGGCGCGCGCGGCGCAATCGGTCGCGTGCTGCAGGCAGACAAACAGTGGTGGGTCGGGTGTCGGCATAGTGAAAACGCGTGGTGCCGGAGGAGAGACTTGAACTCTCACGGGGTTGCCCCCACGGGTTTTTGAAACCCGCGTGTATACCATTCCACCACTCCGGCGCAGGCAGGCGTGCAGGCTATTGTACCCAAGCGGCGCGAAAAAATCAACCTTCGTAGAAGAAGCGGCCCAATCCGACCGAAAACGCAATGCACCCGTACAGGCCGTGTTCGATGCCCACGAGCAGCAACGAGCGCGAGCGCGCGTAGCTCCAGGTCAACAAACAGCCGCCGGCCAGCGATGCCAGCACGGCGATTGGATTGTCGTACATGACATGCAGCCAGGCGAAACAGAGCACATTCATGGTCAATAACTGCCAGCCATTGCCCAACAGCGGCGTATACCGTTCAAAAAAGAATGCGCGGTAGACCAGCTCCTGCGGCAACGCGGACAACAGGGGATACAGCACCATGACCATAAGCCAGCGCTGTGGCCGCAGACGCGGGAAGGCGAAGAGCCATTCGGGGTGCAACAACCATGTGATCACCACACAGGCAACGGCAACGGCCGCGACCCGCACTGCCATGCCGCGCAGGTCGCGTGGTGCGATGCGCCACAAGGCGGCGCCGCGCAGCGCGCGGCTGCGCCACATCAGCACCAGGCAATACACAGCGATGACGGCGAACGCGAGCCGTTTTTCATGCCGCAGATCACATGCCCACGCCAAGCCCGGCAACAGCCAGAACAGCGTTGCACATTCGATTGCGCGCCAGCGGTCACGCATGCTTACGGCAACGGCGCGCCGCCGGCGTGGATCTGGCGCAGCCATTCGGCCACGCCTGAAAAAACCATCTGGGCCGAGACCGAGGCGACAATCAGACCGGTAATGCGAATCAGCGGGCCGGTCGCATTGATCCGTTCAAGCGCGCGGCCGATCTTGTGCGCCATCAGCATCAGGAGCAGATTGACCAACAGCGCCATGGTCAATGCTGGCAGGGTCCGGGCGATGCCGAGGCTGGCGCTGAGCGAGATGGCGGCCGTGATCGTGCCCGGCCCGGCGATCAGCGGCGCGGCCAGCGGCACGACGGAAATGTCGCTCATGCGAAACGAGGCCTTGTCATAGAAGCGGCCTTGTTGCACGGCCGACAAGCCGACCAGAAACAAAATAATGCCGCCGGCGGCCTTCAACGAGTACAACTCAACGTGAAACACTTTCTGCAAAATGACATTGCCCGCCAGCGTCAAGACGCACAAGATCAGGAACGCGACGCAGGTCGAGCGGATCGTGACCGTGCGCAGTTCGCGCCAGGCCAGCGGAGGATCCAGCGTGGCCAGCACGAAAATCTTGCTGGCGGGATTGATCAGCGCCAGAAAATACACGCTGTGTTCGAGAAACGCGGCTACGTCCATAAGGTGTGCTGGATTTTGACGACTATCTTGCGCACGGTGCGTGGCGCCCGCAGTTGCAGTTGCGTGCAATGCGCATCGCCGGGGAAGAAGACGGCCACGAGCGGTCGGGCCAACGTTGCCTGCAGCGGTGCGCGCACAGGCTTGGCAAAAAACTCGACATCCCGGATGGCATCGTACGCGGCCGTCGCGGTCAGCGTCGCCGCCGGATACCACTGCAGGCGTTCAACGCCGTCCAGCATCATTTGCACGTCAATGAATTCGCGATGGACTTCGAGGACCGCCGCGGCACGCGGGCGGGTCGCGTAGGTCATGACGCGCGCGACGATGGCATCGCCCTGCAGCGGATACACGCCATCCGCAAGCGGGGCTGCCGCGGCGCGCAGGAAGTCGCCCACGACCCGGTCAGTGCGGCGTGGCACACCAGACAGGCAAGACAGATCAGTGAGCGTGGCGATGATCATCGAAGGTGTACCCACAAGTTTTGGCGGTCAGCCATTCGGCGCGTGTGCGTGGATACTTGCGGCAATTGGGCGGACGGAAGCGGTAGATTGTGCAATAGGCCGTGCCGTCGCTGCGATCGCGCAGGAACAGGCAGCGCGTCGGCAATTTGCAGCAGGCACCGCAGTTGGTGCACGTCTGGCGACGGGCGGCCGTCACCGGCAGGAATGCCGTGAAAAACCGCAGCGTCTTTTTCAAGTAACCGACAACGTACAACTTCATGGCCGGGCGGCGAGTTGATTCAAGAGGGCGGGGTTGTCGCGGTACTTTTCGCACAAGTTCTTGAGCAGCGCCATGGCGGCATCCGGCGGGTGCTCCATCAGCATCCGGCGCAGCTTGTGCACCTTCATGATATCCTCCGGCCCGTACAATTGTTCTTCGCGGCGGGTGCCACTGGCGGTGATGTTGATAGCCGGGAAGATGCGTAAATCGGCCAAGCGCCGGTCGAGCACAATTTCGCTGTTGCCCGTGCCTTTGAATTCCTCGAAGATAAGATCGTCCATGCGCGAGCCGGTTTCGACCAAGGCGGTGGCGACAATGGTGACCGAGCCGCCATTTTCGATGTTGCGGGCCAGGCCGAAAAAGCGCCGCGGGATTTCGAGCGCGCCGGCTTCGAGGCCGCCGCTCAAGGTGCGGCCGGTGCCCGAGCCCTTGATGTTGAACGCGCGCGCCACGCGCGTCAGACTGTCCATCAAGACCACCACATGCCGGCCGCATTCGAGCTCGACCCGCACATGTGACAAGGTCAATTCGACCAAGGAACAATGCTCAAGATAAGTCTGGTCATTTGAACTGGCCAACACTTCGGCACTGACCGCGCGGCGGAAATGGGTGACTTCCTCGGGCCGCTCATCAACCAGCAGGACAATGATGCGCGCGTTCGGATCGCAGGCGCGGATCGAGTTGGCCAGGGCTTCGAGCAGCAGGGTCTTGCCGGCTTTGGGCGGCGAGACAATCATGCCGCGCGTGCCTTTGCCGATCGGCGCCAGCATCTCGACAATCCGCATCGTGACATCGCCGGTGACGCCCAGCTTGAAGCGTTCACTCGGATTGACCGCCGTCAGCTGCGTGAAACGCGGCCGACGCGCAAAATCGTCCGGCTTCAAGCCCGAGATCGTGGTGATATCATGCACTTCGATCGAATGCTTGCGCTTGTGCGCATGCCCGACGATCAGCGCGCCTTCCACCAGCCGATGTGACTTCATCATGTGGTTGGGTACGTAGGCATCCGCGCCGCTGGGCTTGAACGAGCGGCTGGCATCGCGCAAGATACCGTTGCCTTTTTCCGTGACTTGCAGCACGCCTGTGACATCAAATGCCATGCGGGTTCATCTCCATATCAGGATCACTCATCGTTACTCATTGGGTTGTTGTTGTTGTTCTAGTCCGGTGCCGGCGGCGGCACGCACGGCAGCGCTCTTCGCTGCACTGCTGGCACGCGACGCAATCACGGCAGGGGTGTTTGCGTGGCGCCGCCGCGGGCGGCAGCATCACCAAGCCCTGGCGCGTGACGCGGTACCACACCCCGTCAATCTGCGTGCAGCGTGCGCGCGGGCAGTCAGGCGCGCGGCGCGGCATCGAAGAGCAGTTCCTTTTGATACTTGCGGGTGGCACGCGCGGTCGCAAACCAGACCTGCCGCAGATCAGCGGTGACGGCAAACGCCACAAAACTGGTGTACAGCTGCCCTGCCAACGAGCTGGCCAGCACGCCCAGCGACTGTGCGGCAAGCAGGTCGTGAACTTCCCGAATGACGTCATCGTCGCTTTTCATGCTGTGCTCTAATAATGCCAGAAACGCGCGCAAAAGTCAAGCGAAATGGCATTTTTAGTACAATGAACCGGATACGGAAGAAAATTACCGTCACGGGTGGCAAGCGATGTTTAGTGGCCACCGGGGTCGCCGTCGGGGTCGGACCACAGCAAGGCATTGCAATGTAGAATATTACGGCTGAAAACGGGGTGCTTTTCGGCCTGAGATGGTCGATTGGCACACTAAGAACGCCTGTTTGAGGAATTCAAGCCGTCATCTCTTGGTGTTACCAATGAATGCGCTAACTTGGTGTCATGCCCATTGTGGCCGCGGGCACCCGCTTGGAGCTGCTTGGAGTCCCGTCAACGGCGCGGATGACCGCGGCTGCAGAAGCCGACCTCACCGCGGGCGGCTACAAGAACACTGCAAAATGGAACGCGCTCTCATTAGTAAGCAGCCATTATTATGTGGGCCGGGATCAGCAACACAGCAACCACTTATTCAGTGCCGCGCTTGCGGAAATATGCGGCCAAGAGCTCGATCAGCTCGGGTTGGCGCGTGAAATATGCCAGAAGCACATAAACCGTGACGCCCGCACCAATTGCCAGCGCACAATGTACACCGCGCAGGACGAGCTGCGGCGCCGCGCGCATTGCGCTGAGCGCATCGCTGGTCCACCACACGCTGACCGCCATGACCGCCGCCAACAGCGTGATGCGCGCCAGCGAGACCGCCACCGCCCGCATGCCCATCGGCCCGCAGGCCCGACGCAACAAGATCAGCAGCACGCCGACATTGATGAACGCGCAGATGGTCGTCGAGAGCGCCAGCCCGGCTTCCTGCAGCCAGGTGCGCATCAAAACCAGGTTCAGAATGACATTCAACACCAGGACCGACACGCCGACGAGTACCGGCGTGCGCGTGTCTTTGCGCGCGTAAAAAGCCGGCACAATGATCTTGGCAAACGCAAACGGCACCAAGCCGGCCGCGTAACACCGCAGGGCGCGCACGACAAAATGTGTGCTTTCGTGCGTGAACTGCCCGCGCTCGAACAAGAGCTGCACAATCGGCTCGGCCAGCACCAACAGCCCAACCAGCGCCGGCACAATGATGAAACAAACCTGCCGCAACGAAAAAGCGATGGCGCGCGTAAAGCCCTGCTTGTCGTCGCGCGCGGCGCAGAAACTGATGGTAGGCAGCAAGGCCACCGCCAGCGCCACGCCGAAAATGCCGAGCGGAAATTCAATCAGGCGATCGGCGTAGAACAGGACTGAGACGGCGCGCTCATTGAGCGCCACGGCCATGATGCGGTCCACCATGACATTGAGCTGCACGACGCCGACACCGACAATCGCCGGCGCAAGCAACGGCAACAGTTGTCGCACAAGCGGGTGGGTGAGTGACCAAAAAGGCCGCGGCATGAAGCCACGCCGCGCCAGCGCCGGCAGTTGCAGCCACAATTGCAGCGCGCCGCCGACCAACACGCCGAATGCCACGACATAAACACGTGTCTGTTCAACCGGCGTGAGCCAGGCCGCCAGCAACGCGGCGGCGATGATCGCAAGGTTGAGCAGCACGGGCGAGAGCGCCGGCCGCGAGAAATGCCCGAGGGTGTTGAGCATTGCGCCGCACACCGCTGCAAGGCAGATCAGAATGCAGTAGGGCATCATCAGCGCGGTTAGAAACAAGGTCAGGCGCGCGTCGGCGGACGGCACCCACCGCGTGGCCACAAGGCAGCCGACGCTCACCAGCACGGTGATGCCGGTCAAGACGACGGTCAGGAGCGTCAGTACGGCATCGGCGGCCTGACGCGCCGGCTCTTTGCCGTTGTGATGCAGCTCGTGGGCGAAGAGCGGGACAAACACGCTGGACATCGCGCCCTCGCCAAACAGGCGCCGCAGCGTATTGGGAATAGTGAACGCGAACAGGAACGCCGAGTTGAGGCCGCTGGTGCCGAAAAAAAACGCCAAAGTCATGTCGCGCAGCAGGCCGAGAATGCGGCTGAGACCAGTCGCCGCGCTGTTAATGCCGGCGGCGCGGGTGATGTGCCTATGCTCGGTGGACATCGGCGTCAAACTCGTACAAGGCGTGTTCCTGCTGGTCGGTCTCAATCGCGCCGGGCCGCGCGACGCGCACTTCGGCAATCGCGTCCTGGGCTGCCACGCCGTGATAAATCAAATAAGCGGCCAGAATCGTGCCGGTGCGGCCATAGCCCATTGTGCAATGCACCACGGGCGGCTGCTGATCGCGCACACATGCGCCCAGAAACTCGACGCAGTGGTACATCACCGGGATGGTCGGTGCGGTAAAATCTTCGACCGGCACATGCAGATGCGGCTGCTGCCCAATCCAGGCGGCCGGCAGCGGTGCGCGCGATAACGACAAATAGGCGCGAATGCCCTGGCGCGCGAGCCATTGGATGTCCTCGATGGCATGCGGCTGGCTGCAGCCGGCCACCTCGCGGACATGGTAAAACGTGAGCATGTCAGTAGCTGAGGCGCGCGTTGTCGTCGGGAAAGGCGCGCCGGTAGCGCCGCAGCAGCGGGCGCACGTCATGGGCCAGATACTCGGCTACTTGCGCCGGTGCGCATCCGACAAAGCGTTGCGGCCGCATCTCGCGCTGGAGCGTGCGCAGGTCGAGGCCGATCTCCGGATCGGCGGCGATGCGTTCGAGCAAATCATTCGCGCCGCCCGCGCGCACTTGCAGCGTGGCGGCCATAGCGTGGGTGCGGATGCGCGCATGCACCGTTTGGCGGCTGCGGCCCTGCGCAGTGGCCAGCATCAAGATGGCCTCGGTCGCCAGGAACGGCAGGGCCTCGCGCACGCGCCGCGCGACGACCTGCGGATAGACCGTCAAACCGCCGCCGAGGGCGCGCGCCAGCAACAGAATTGCATCGCAGGCCAGAAATGCCTCGGGCATCACGATCCGGCGATTGGCCGAGTCGTCCAGGGTCCGTTCGAGAAACTGGGTGGCGGCCGTCATCTGCGGCGAGCTGCAGAGCGAAATCAATAGGCGCGCCAGCGAATCGGCGCGTTCGCTGCGCATCGGATTGCGCTTGTAGGCCATCGCCGACGAGCCGATCTGTTTCGCGCCAAAGGGTTCCTCGAGTTCACCCACGCTCTGTAAATAGCGAATGTCATTGGTCATTTTACTGACCGACAGCGCCACGCCGGTCAGCGCGGCAACAATCTGCGCGTCCACTTTGCGCGGATAGGTCTGGCCGCAGACGGCATAGACACTGGTAAAACCGCAGGCGCGCATGACGCGCTGCTCGAGCTGGCGCACCTTGCGCGCGTCGCCGCGGAACAACTCGAGATAGCTGGCCTGCGTGCCGGTGGCGCCTTTGAGGCCGCGAAACTTCAGCGTTGCGCGCACCTGCTGGATGTGCTCAAAATCAAGTTGGAAATCCTGCAGCCAAGTGCTGGCGCGCTTGCCGATGGTCGTCACTTGGGCGGGCTGCAAATGGGTGTAGCCCAGGCAGGCGTGGGCGCGCTCTTTGTGGGCAAAGGCGGCCAGCGCGCGCAGGACGTCCGCCAGGCGGTCGCTGATCACGCCAAGCGCGTCGCGATAGATCATCAAGTCGGCGTTGTCGGTGATATCGCAACTGGTCGCGCCCAGATGAAGAATGCCGGCCGCGGCCGGCGCCTGCCGGCCAAACGCCAGGACATGCGCCATGACGTCATGGCGCACCTCGCGCTCGATCTGGCGCGCGACAGCAAGGTTGACATCCTCGGCGTGCTGCTGCAGCGCGGCGATCTGCGCGGCGCGCACAGGCAGGCCCAGCGCGCGTTGGGCCACTGCCAGCGCGATCCAAATCCGCCGCCACAACTGAATGCGATAGCGCGGCGCGAACAGCGCGGCCATGCGCGCGCTGGCATAGCGTTCTGCCAGGGGATTCTCGTAGACCGGTCGTTCAGTGTGTGGTGGCGCCATGAATCGTGCCGTGCCTGTTGGGTGTGAAACAGTAAAACATCAGTGAATATTCTCGCAAATCCACGCCGGGATGTCAACCGAAAAAAGAAAATGACTGAAACTCCGATATAACGAAGTGGTACGCCAATTTGCCACACGCTGCCACACCTGCCTGCGGTCGCGGCACTCCGCGCCGCGTCACATGCAACGTACCTGATCCGCGCCCATGGCGGGACTCAAAGCAGGGGACGTTCCTACAGCCAGACGCTGCCGGATAGTCACGCCATATTGGGGCTTTGGCTTATATCGGAATTTCAATGAAAAGGGTGATCCGCCGTCAAACCGGGCATGGCGGTATATTGACAGCATTCCTGTAAAAGCGTATAGTTAACCTATAGATTGTTCAGCAAGAAACGCTGACCGCCCCTATCAACGATTTGGCACAGAATTAAGGAGCCGGCTATGAAAACACGTGTTCTTTGTGCAGCCCTTGTGGCAGGGATGATGTGGAGTTCGCGCAGTGGCGCTGCCATGATTTTCAGCGAAGGCTTCAACAGCAGCACGCTGCCGGCCGACTGGACTACCCAACTCGTGGCGGGTACGGCTGCCAGCATTGACTTTGTGAGCAGCAGCGCGCACCCGGCCGGTTTTTCACCGTATGAAGGTTCGTACTTCGTGCGCTTCAACTCTTACACCGCTGGCGTCGGTCAGCAAATCCGCCTTGCGCGCAAGGCGGCCTTCTCCACGCGCGGGTTCAACCGCGTCATCGCCGATTTCGCTTGGACGCACGACACTGAGTATGCAAGCAATCTGGACGCCGTTACCGTGCAAGTCTCGACCAATGGCGCCGACTGGGTTGACGTCACCACCGTCACCCGCCCGGGCGCCGCCAATCAGTGGCAGCGCCAAACGTTGCTGCTGCCGCCCATGGCGCAGAATCAAGACCTGGTGTTCATTGCCTTCCAGTTCACCTCGATGTTTGGCAATGATTGCCATCTGGACTATCTGCGTGTCGCCGGCTATGCCGCGGCGCCCGGCCTGCCGCTCTGGTCGCAATTGCCCGACGTGGGCGGCTTTGGCTATGCCGCGCAGCTCGCCACCAATGTTCCCTTTGAGGCGCGCATGGCGGATGACGTGCGGTTCGACACGCCCACCAAGCCGATCAAGTACATGCAGTGGTGGCTCAACGTGAATTCGTCCGCGACCGGCATTTATGCTTGGAATATCTACCTGTATGATCACGACACCGTCTCCAACGCGCCCGGCACCGTGCTCTGGCAATGGCTCAATATTCCGGCCGACCAATGTCATGAGGCCACCAATGCTTTCAGCGCGGACACCCGCTCGTACTGGGCGGAACTGCCGTCGGCGTTCTATGTGCCGACCGGCCAGCATTTCTGGATCACATTTCAGCCTTGCCTTGGTTTTCCGCCGCAGAGCTTCTGGCTGATGACGCCGCAGCCCGTGCGACTGTCCACCGGCGCGCTGCAGTTTGCCTTCATCGGTATTTCGAACTGGACGGCATTCTCTGACTGCGCATTTGAGCTCCTTGCGGATCCCGGTTTGCTCGTGCCGCCGCTCTCATGGCAGCGGGTCGTCCCCGGCGCCACGGTGGCGCATGCGCTCACGCTGACCAACACCACCGGCGCGTTGGACACCTTCAGCCTGACCGCCCTCGGCGCATGGCCCATCGAGCCGTTGCCGCCGTCGGTCACGCTGGCGGACGGTGCCGCGACGAGTTTCACCGTCATCGTCAGTTGCCCGGATGGCACCCCGTTGGAGATGGTTCAGACCACCCAAGTCGCCGCTGTTTCGCTGGCGAATCCGTCGCTTTCCAATCAGGCCCAGTTGTTCAGCATGACCTATCGCGAGTGCCCCGGCCTGCCGGTCTGGACGCAAGAACCGAACCTGAACAATGGCGTTGTTTCCACCCTCGTCACCAATCCGTCCGGCATGGAGGCGCGCTGTGCTGACGATTTTCTCTTTGGCGTGCCCCTGGCCGATCCCATTCAGTATCTGCGCTGGTGGGATGCGCGCTATGCTTTTGTGAAACCGCAGGCGTGGAACATCTACCTCTATGACCATGATCCGGCCCTATGCGTGCCCACCAATGAAATCAGCGCGTGGCACATCGACGGCTCGAATGTGTACTGGTCAAAGATTGACTTGGGCCTCTTCTATGAGTGCTGGGCGGAGCTGGCGACGCCTTTCGTGCCGGTCACCGGCCAGCATTATTGGATGACGGTGCAGGCCGAGATCTCTGCGGACATGCCGTGGACGTATTGGGCCATGCGCTCAGCGGATGTTTCGCTCTGCACGGGCGTGTGGCGCAGCGCAGCATTCGGCGTGACCAACTGGTCCATCTATGCCGGCATTCCCTATGATTTCGCGTTCGAGTTCCGGGTGGTGCCCGAACCGCTGCAACTGCTGACTGGCCTGGTGCCGTTGGTGCTCGTCTGGCTCTGTGCCGCCCGCCGCCACCGGCGCGGATGAACCCGCTGGTCATAGCACCGGCGGCTGACCTGCCGACCGTGTTGCAGCCGGCGGTTGCCGCCCTGCTGCACGGCGAGCTGGTCATTTTCCCAACCGAAACCTGCTACGGCATTGGCGCGCGCGCCGATAATCCCGCCGCCGTTGAACGCATCTACGCCGCCAAACAACGCCCGGCCGACAAACCGTTTGCCTACCACATTGGCGACTGGGCCATGTTCAATCGACTGGCCGGGACGATTACAATCGACATTTTGTGTCGATTGCAATCGCACTGGCCCGGGCCGATCACGTTTCTGCTCGACGTGGCCGGCGTCAAGACGGGGTTCCGCTTTCCGAGTGATCCAGTGGCGCAGGCGTTCCTGCGGGCGTGTGGCGTGCCGGTTGTCGCCACCAGTGCAAATCTGAGCGGCGAGCCCAGCCCGTATGATGCCGCGGCAACATCGAATGTGGCAGCGCACGCCGCGTATGTGCTTGATGCCGGCCCAACGGCGCTGCGCGGCGATTCGACGATGGTGGATCTTACCGTTAATCCGCCGGTCTGCCTGCGCCGCGGCGTCGCGCCCTGGCCCTGCGACCATTGATTCTTCAACACTGAACATTCAACATCGAACGTTGAACCGTTAGTGCGTCAATACTGAAACCGAAAACCGAAAACTGAAAACTTCTCCTGCCCTTGACCTTTCACCCATAATTTTGTATGCTATTCCATGAATGTTCCCCTTCTTGATCTAAAAGCGCAGTTCGCGCCGATGCGCGCCGAAATCATGGCGGCCGTCAGCGAGGTGTTTGAGTCGCAATATTTCATTCTGGGGCCGCAAGTGGCCGCGTTCGAACAAGAATGCGCGGCATACATTGGCGCGCCGCATGCCGTGGGCGTCTCGTCCGGCACGGACGCCCTGCTGCTGGCCTTGATGGCCCTCGGCATCGGCCCGGGCGATGAAGTGATCACCACGCCCTACACGTTTTTTGCGACGGCCGGCTCGGTGGCGCGGCTGGGCGCGACGCCGGTCTTTGTCGACATCGTGCCGGACACGTACAATATGGATGTCAGCAAGATTGCGGCGGCAATCACGCCGCGCACCAAGGCGATCATGCCGGTGCATTTGTACGGCCAATGCGTGGACATGGATCCGCTGCTGGCCTTGGCGCGTAAGCACCAGTTGTTTGTGATCGAGGACGCGGCCCAGGCGATTGGCGCGCGTTACAAAGACAAACAGGCCGGCACACTGGGCACAGTCGGTTGCTTCTCATTCTTCCCCTCGAAGAATCTTGGCGGCGCGGGCGATGGCGGCTTGGTCACCACGTCGGATGCGGCCCTGTGTGAAAAAATGAAGCAGCTGCGCATGCACGGCATGGAGCCGAAATATTACCACGCATTGATTGGCGGCAATTTCCGGCTGGATGCGCTGCAAGCAGCCGTGCTGCGCGTGAAACTGAAATATCTCAACGCCTGGCATGAAGGCCGGCGCAAGAACGCGGCGAAGTATAATGCCGCCTTTGCCAGATGCCCGGCAATTGTCACGCCGACGGTGCGCCCGGACTGCTACATGATTTACAATCAATATGTCATTCGCGTGCCGCAGCGCGACAAGGTGCTGGCGGCCCTGAAGGCGGCGACGATTGGCAGCGAAGTGTATTATCCGGTGGCGCTGCATCAGCAGAAGTGTTTTGCGTACCTGGGCTGCCGGCCGGGCGCGTTTCCGGAGGCGGAGCGGGCGGCCTGCGAGACGCTGGCCTTGCCGATTTATCCGGAATTGACGGACGAGCAACTGCGCTACGTGGCGGAGACGGTGCTGACCGCGGTCACATGAGCGTTGCGGAAAAACTGGCGGTCTTGTCGGCGGCGGCGAAGTATGACGTCTCGTGCGCCTCGAGCGGGAGCCGTCGGCGCAACGCGGGCGGCGGGCTGGGCGCCGCGACACCCGCGGGCTGTTGCCACAGTTGGTCGGATGATGGGCGTTGCATTTCATTGCTCAAACTGTTATTGACCAATCGCTGCGTGTACGATTGCGCCTATTGCGCCAATCGCTGCAGCAACAATGTGCCGCGTGCAGCGTTCACGGTCGAGGAAGTGGTGGACCTGACGGTGCAGTTTTACCGGCGCAATTATATTGAGGGCTTATTTTTAAGTTCGGGGGTCGAGCGCAGTCCGAATTATACGATGGAGCGCATGCTCGAGGTGGTGCGGCGCCTGCGGCGCGAGGAGGCGTTCCGCGGCTACATCCATGTGAAGGCAATTCCCGGGGCGGACCCCGAGTTGATCCGGCGCGCGGGCTTTTACGCCGACCGCATCAGCGTCAACATCGAGCTGCCGAGCGAGGTATCCTTGCGCCGGCTTGCGCCCGACAAGGCGCGTGCCAGTATTCTCGGGCCGATGCAGCAGATCGCGCACAACATCACGGCCAACCGCGATGAGCGCAAGACGCTCAAGCGCGCACCCCTCTTCGCGCCGGCCGGGCAAAGCACGCAATTGATTGTCAGCGCCAGTCCCGAAAATGACGACCGGATTTTGTTGCTGGCGGAACGCTTGTATCAGACCTATCATCTGAAACGCGTGTACTACTCGGCCTATGTGCCGGTCAATGATGACGCGCGGTTGCCGTGGGCGCCGGCGCCGGACATGCTGCGCGAGCATCGGCTGTATCAAGCCGACTGGCTGGTGCGCTATTATGGCTTTACGGCGGCGGACGTGCTCGATGCGGCGGAGCCAAATCTGGATCGCGAGCTAGATCCGAAGTGTGCCTGGGCCTTGCGGCATCTCGAACAATTTCCGGTCGAGATCAACCGCGCGGAGTATGAGACGTTGCTGCGTGTGCCGGGCGTGGGCATGCGCTCGGCCAAACGGATTGTCGCGTCGCGCAGCCAAGCGGCGCTACGCGTCGAGGACTTGGACAAGCTCGGCGTGGTCATGAAGCGCGCGCGCCACTTCATCACCTGCGGCGGGCGCAAGCTGACCGGGCTGAGCACGACATCGGCGGCGATCCGCGCGCAACTGCTGTTGGGTGTGCCCGGCCGCACGGCGCGGCCGACGCTGGCCGAGCAGCCAGAACTGTTCGGCGAGTTGTAGGGCTATAATGCAGCGTTGCTTGTGGCCGCGGGCGTTGACCGCGGCAGAGCCGCCGCCCTCGCCGCGGGCGGCTACAATGCAGTGAGCCCCACGCGCGCGATTTTGCTATAATAACCAACAATGTTCAGAACACACACCCAGAAACGCCGCTTGCAGCTCTGCATCTGGCACGCCGTTGTCGCGGTGTTGCTGCTGCCAGCGTGCACGCGCGACGTGGCGGTGGCGCCGACGGTGCGCCGGCCTGCGACGCTGTTGGCGACCGCCAGCAATGTCGCACCCGCGCGCCTGCCAATTCTGGCGTATCATCGCGTTACATCCGGGCCTAACAGTCACATGAAGGTCAGCCCGGCGCTGTTCCGCCAGCACATGCAGTATCTGCATACCAATCATTACAAGGCGATCAGTTTGGATGAGTGGTATACGGCGGTGTGCTGCGGCACGCCGCTGCCGGAGAAAATCGTGGTCATCACCTTTGATGATGCGTGGCGCGACCAATATGAGATTGCTGCGCCGATTTTGGAAGAGTTTGGCATGCGCGCGACTTTCTTCGCCTATACTTCGGTCATCGGCACGCCGGACTACATGACCTGGACCCAGCTGCGCGACTTGGCGCAGCGCGGCCATGCGATCGGTTGCCACTCGGCGACGCACAGCGACCTGGCGCGGCCATTTGCACACGAGGACGCCGCGGCGTACGCGCGGCGTCAGACGCGCGAGATCAACGATGCGCAGCGCCTGCTGGCCGATTGCGCGGCCGCGCCCGTGCACCATTTCTGCTATCCGTACGGCTATTACAACACCACGGTAATCGCGCGCGTGCAGTTCGTGCCGTATGCCACGGCCGTGACGGTCAATCCGATGATCAACACGCGCGCCACCCCGCTCCACCAGCTTGGGCGGTTCATTATTGCGCCATGGACGAAAGTGGCCGACCTGGAGGCGTTGCTGACCATGCAGGCCTTGCCAGTGATGGCGTCGTCACCGCGCGACGGTGCCATCGTGTCCGGCGCCATCACGAATATTGTGGTGCGGGTGCCGCCTGGCACGTTGCTGCCGTTGGCGCGTGTCCGCATGAAATGGAATTGGCGCTGGACGGACAGCGCGTACGATCCGGTGCGCGGTGTGATTGTCTGCGCCGTGCCGGCGCCGCTCAAGCCGAATTTGTACACGGCCCAGGTGCATGCCTGGGATGCGCACTCGAATCATTACGCGTATGCCTGGTTGTTTCAGCAAAGTGCCGTTGCCGGTCCGCCACCGCCGGCCGCGGCGGCAACCGTGGCGGCGCCGCGCCGCCCGCTTGTTCTTTTAGCATCACCCGGGAGATAGACATGAGTACGATTCTGATTGGTTATTATAGTCGCACCGGCAATACGAAAGCCATGGCGCAGGAAATTGGGCGTGGGGCGCAAGAAGCCGGCGCGACCGTAGACCTCAAGCCGGTTGAGCAGATCACGGTGGACAGTCTGTCGGGGTACCACGCGATTGTGCTGGGCTCGCCGGATTATTACGGCAGCATGGCCGCACCGCTCAAAAAACTGCTGGATGAGTCCGTCAAATTCCACGGACAACTGGCGGGCAAAGTCGGCGGGGGTTTCAGCTCATCGGCCAACATCGGCGGTGGCAATGAAACGACGATTCTCTCGATTGTCCAGGCCTTGCTGGTGCATGGCATGGTCGTGCCGGGCGTTGCGATCGGCGATCATTACGGCCCGGTCTCGATCAATGCGCCAGACGAGCGCGCTGTGCGCCAATGTCGCAACTACGGGCAGATGCTTGCCAAACTGACCGCCGCGGTCGCGCACATGGCGAAGTAGCAGAGCAGCGTGGAGTAGTGCTGCTGAGTAGATTCGTTCGCGGCGATCAAAGTTGAGTGTAGCAATATGCCGTGGGTGGGGCTGGGTGCCATGCAAGCTGAGGGCACGACATTTTTGCAGTAAGTACCCGGATCCGGCGCCGCCTGTTGAAAATCGCGTTGGGTTGGCTGCGCGTGACTGCCGCTGCCGCAGCCTTGTTCGGTATTCGGCTGCTTGGAGTGCCGCTAAAAGCGGTATTCGCTATGCGTCATTCATCGCCCCCGCCCCGACAAGGCGGGAATGCAGGGAACGTGTCGCTAACCGGGGCGGTGCCCTGGGCTGGTATGCCCGGCCCCCTCGAGGCACCGCTGCATCCCGCAATCACCCACCCACACCGCACCCAAGATACCATTCACTATCACCAGCAACCAGCTTTGCAACACCACCATTGCACGCGTCGCCGGAACGGGGTGATTACTGCGGCTCTTTCTGTTCGACCTGTTTGCGGAAGGGCACGAAAAGTTTCTGACCGACCGTCAGGGTGCTGGCATTGTTGATATTGTCATTGCAATTGACGATATCCTGCACGGCGACATTGTAATCGCGCGCGATTTTCCAGAGCGATTCACCGGGTTTGACGGCGTGTTCATAGCCGCGGGCATAGTCAATATCAGGATGGGAGGGCGTGCCGGTGCGCACCACGGGCTCGTCGGTTGACGCCGCCGCCGGCGGCTTTTTTGTGGCGCTCTGGCCGGCGGCCGCGGCGGCGCTGACTTCGACGACGGTCTGCAGTTCGCGGGCAAGGTCATCCAGTGCCGCGGTATTGCTGTTGATTTGCAGCTGCAACTTTTTCATGTCGGCCCGCATGGTGAGCAGGTCGTCATTCAGGCGCTTCTGCAGTTTCGCATTCTCCTCCTGCACCATCCGCAGCACTTCGGCGATTTTCGTGTCGGTCGAGGTGCTGCTGCGGCCGGCTTCGGCCAGCTGGGCTTGGACGCGTTGTTCGAGGTTGGCCTGTTGCGTGCGAGTGGCGGTGGTGAGGGATGTTTGCAGCGCATCTTGTTCTTGCCGGAGTGACTGCTGCAGCGCGGCATTCTCGCGCTCAAGCGTGCTCAAGCGCGCTTGCAGATCATCCACGCGTTGTTCCAGGGAGGCGACGGAATCGTTGACCGAGCGCACGTCGCTTTGCACTGCGGCGACCCGCCAGTTGCCATCTTCAACCGTGGCGGATGTACCTGTGGCGCAGCCATGCAGCGCCACGAACAAACCACTCAATGCGATGCTCGTGCCGAGCTTCATCACCGCGCGCACACGCATTGACGCTGACTGCCGCGCTTAGCGACCAGCCAAGCCGACCATGAAATGATCGCGCCGATTCTTGGCATAGGCCTCTTCGTTGTGCCCCGGATCAGCCGGGCGCATCTCGCCATAGCTGATGGTGTACAGCCGGTTGGGGTCAATGCCCAAATCGGCGACGAATTGCCGCGCCGCATTGGCACGCCGCGAGCCGAGGGCCATGTTATACTCCTCCGTGCCGCGATCATCGCAATGGCCTTCGATCTGGATCAGGACATTCGGATAGCGTTTGAGGAACGCGCCGATTTGCTGCAAGATCGCGGCATCATTCGGCAGGATCGTCGAGCTGTCATAGGCAAAATGGATATCGCGCAAGACCATGCGTGCCTCGGCATCCACGGCCGGATCCAGCAAGCCGGAGCCCGGCTCGCCAAAACGGCCCGTGCCACCCGCCACTGGCAGATCGCCCGGCATGAAATCCTTGTCTTGCGACAGTGCCACGTCGTCCGCCATCGGATCAAAGGGATCGCCGGTCGCGGTCGTGTCACCCTCGCCTTTCTTGTTCTTACTGCAGCCCAGCACCAGCATGACGGCCAGCATCATCAAAAGTAATCGGTACATACGCTTCTCCTACCTGCGAAATTTCTGTTAAGCATAGGTAATGCAGCAGGCAAGCCATCTGCCTGATGCACCCATCGTGCAACGTGTTATTATAGCATAATGTGCGCGCAATGCAAAGTGCCTGCGCGCGCGGCAACATTTGCCGTATCGCCAACAATGGTACAATATCCAACATGTCATGAACATGAAATGGGAAAAACTATCAATGGTGGCAGCGGAAATCGTGCCGGCGCGGGTGGAGAAGATCGGGATGCTGCACCAACATGCACTGGTGGTGCGGCTGGCCGGGCCGCGGGCTGCGTACGTGTATTGCGCGCCGGACGCGCCGCTGCGCGCGGTCTGTTGCGCGACGAGTTCGCCGCACAGCACCTATCCGCACGCGGACTGGTTGGGCGCCGCGGGTGCGCTGCTGGAACAGGCCGAATTGATTGCCTGCCGCACGGTGCCGGGTGAACAGGTGCTCGAGTTGCTGTTCAGCACGGGCTGGCGCATTGCGGTACACTTTTTTGGCCGCCGCGGGAATGCCGTGCTGGTGGACGAGCAGAACATACTGCACGCGGTGTGGCGCGCGGTGCCGTGCCACGTGGTCGGCACACCCTACGTGCGTCATGCGGCGCCGGCCGAGCCGGGTGACGCGGGCATGCGCCAAATGCCATTTGACGAATTGCTGCCTGCGCTGCAGCGCCTTGAGCTGGAGGAGACGCGCGCCGCGGTACGGCGCCAGTTGCAGGCCCGGCGTGCGCGGCTGGCCGAGCGCCTGCGGAAGATCGAGCACGACCTGGCGGAGGTTGCACGCGCGGCGGAGTACCGCGCGCAGGGCGAATTGCTGAAGGCCCACTATCACCTGCTCAAGCCGGGGATGCGCGCGGTGACGGTGCTCGATTATACCACGCCGACGCCGACGGAACGAACGATTGCACTGGATCCGCGCAAGACGCCCCAGCAAACGATGGCGTGGTATTTCAAGAAAGCGGCGAAACTCGAACGCGGCCGCGCGGTCATTGCCGCGCGCCACGCGCTGACGCAGCGCGAACTGGCGGCGCACGACGAACAAAGCCAGGTGCTGACGACCTGCGCGGATGTCACCACGCTGCGGGCACTGCTGTCAACAGGTCAGACATGTCGGACGGGTCATGCTCGTCCGGCGCGCCCGGCGCGCCCGGCGGCGCGCATCCGCCAGTTCACCAGTTCCGATGGTGCGCTGATCATGGTAGGCCGCACGGCGGCCGATAACGACGAACTGACCGTGCGCGTCGCGCGCGGCAACGATGTCTGGCTGCACACCCGCAATCGGTCGGGCGCGCACGTGGTGGTGCGCATGGAACGCAACCAGGAACTCACGCGGCGCACGTTGCTCGAGGCCGCGCAGCTCTGCGCGCACTTCAGCCGCACACCGGATGGCGCGCTCGAAGACATCATGTATGTCTTGCGCAAGCACGTCAGCAAGCCCAAGGGCGCCAAGGCCGGGCTGGTGCATGTCGCCGGTGGGAAGACCATTACCGTGCGCCACTCGGCCCGCGCCATGAAAGAATGGATGGCGGCGCATCACACCGAGACCGAACACTGAACATTGAACATTGAGCATTGAACATCGAACGTCGAACGCTGGTTGGAGTCTCGCCCGCGGCGGGATCGAACAGCGAACATTGATGTGCCGGGCATGATCTGCACACGCGGTGGGCATGGGCGCGGCAGAAAGCGCACAGATTGCCGCGGGCGTGGCTGCGCTGGCGCGCTGGCACTGATTCTGCTGAGAACAGCAACAACAAGGAGAAGCAAATGAAAAACTGCATGGCAACCGCGATGGTGGTATGGCTGCTGATGTTGACCGGCACCAGTCTGTGCGCTGATTCAGTCACCAATGCGCCGGGGCACGCGCCACACCGGGCGTGGATTCGCGCGTACCAACTCACGGCGATTACCAGCACCAACGGGATTGCGCGCGCGGTATTTCTCTGGCAGCCGCAGCGGCTGAGTTTTTGTGTGGGTGTGGGTGAGATGTTGACGAATAGCACGGCCATCGTGCGCGCCATTGATCCAGAACAAGGCACGGTAACACTGGGCAACGCGGACGACGCGGTTGAATTTCATTTGCGCGCGTATCAGCGCACGGCGCAGCCGCCGTCGGACAAGATCGTGCTCAATTTTGAGGACACCGATCTCCGCACAGTGTTGCTCTACCTGGGTGAATTGACCGGTGCAACGATTCTGCCGGCGGCCAGTGTGCGCGGGCAGGTGACGTTGATCAATCCACAGCCGGTGACGCGCGCGCAGGCGATCGAAATCATCCTGGCGCTGATCGAGTCCTGCAATTTCAAGGTGATCCGCGGCCAGCATGTGATAAAAGTGGTGCCGCTGTCACACGGCGCGGTGGCGCCGACCGCCGACCTGGCGCGCGCGGAACTGCAGGTGCTGCCCCTGCGCTACGCCAAGGCCGACGTGGTGACTGCACAACTTAACCAGATGTTGTGCGCGCCCAGTGTGCGGAATGCCAAAACGTTGACCATCGGTACGCAGACCGTGACCCTCAGGCCCGCACCGATGAGCTGTTCATTCATGGCCATCGCGGCGGCGAATTGCGTTGCCGTGATCGGCGATGTGCGCGTCATGCCGTTGGTGCAAAAGGCCGTCGCATTGCTGGATGTGCCGGCATATTACCAGCACAACGACGCGCCCTGCACCGTCATGGCACTCAAGCATGTGGCACCCAAAGAAATGGCGGCGGCATTGCAGGGTTTATGCAGTTGGCAAGTTGTGGCCAGGCCGCTGCCGGGCACGCGTTTGCTGCTGTATCGCACGGACAGCAAGTATGTCGACAAAGTGCGCCGGATCATCGAGCGTTGTGACAGCGCGGCGGATGTGACCTGGCGCACGTACTACAAAGTGCCACTGGGGACCGCCGGAGCAGGTGCGCTGTTTGGTGGTGTGACCGTGGCCTTGGTGCGGCGGCGGCGCTGACAAAGCGCGCTGATCAATGACTGCGAATAGTGCGCAGTTTTCATTGGTCAACGGTCAGTTGTCAATTGCAGCACAATGACAAATGACCATTGATCATTGACCAATGACCGATGAGAAATAGTTATGACGCCGTTGGGCGGGAGGGGCCGGCGGTGGTTGCCGGGGCGTGGCCGGCTTTTTTCATATTCTCTTGCAAGGTCTGCGAAAAAAAGCCGCCGGAGAGCGTGTCGATCTTGGTGGTCAGCTCTTCAATCTGGAAATCGAGGCGTGACAGCTCGATGAAATCCTTGGGTGGGTCGTACAATTTCTGGAACAGCAGATTGCGGCGCTGAAAATAATAAATGGTGACCGTGTTGGCGACATCGGCGCGCATCTCGGTCTGGCGCTGGCGACGTTCGTCAATGCCGACTTCATTGGGATCGAAGAAGATCTTCTCGAGGTCCCAGGCGAGTTCGGCTTCCGCGCCGATGCTGGCCGTGTGGCTGCCGATCTTGCGGCCAAAATAGGCGGCGTTGTCGAGCGTGCCGACTGCGTCAATGCCCTGGTCGAGGCCTTGGGCGCGATCGCCCTGGCCGAGCAGGCGCACTTGCGGCATCAGCGCGGCGCGCTTCACATTGCGCAGCCAGGCGCGGATGCGGTCGGGATGCAATTGGGCGTATTCGATGGCGGCGTCGACGACGTCGCGCGCGCTCGGTTCGAGCTGAATGCGCTGCATGGCGTGCTGATACCTGAGTTCCGTGGCTTCGCGGTTGAGGATGTCCGCGGCCGCAACGGCAGTTGTCGCGGTCGTGGCCAGGCCGACCAGCACGTCTTGGGTGAATACGGGTGGCGCGCTGATTGGCACGGGTACGGGCACGGGCGCCGCGGCAACGGGCGCGGCGATCGTCGCCGGCGTGAGCCAGTCTTTGCCCCACAATACGCCGCCGACATAGCTCCAGACAATATCGCTGCCGTTGAGCACGATCGCGAGTTGCAGACATTCGCTGAAATCGTAAATCGAGCTGATCAGGCGAAACGACTGCAGCGCGTTTTCACTGTAAAACAGGCGCCCGCCGCTGACAAAGACCAGCGTGGTCGCTTGCAGTGGCGAGACGGCGATGTGGGTTGTGGGCGTATCCGGCAGGCCGGCGAGAGCGGCGAACGTGCTGCCGCGATCCACGCTGACAAACATACCGCCGCGGGTGGCGACATAGACGCGTTCGTTGTAGCGGCTGGCGGCGATGGCGAGAATGTTGTTTTCAGTGGGATTGACACGGGCGAAGAAACGTTCGAAGGTATTGCCGCCATCGCGTGAGCGCCAGACGCCATCAGTCGTGCCGAGCAGCATGGTGGTGTCTTGCTCGGAGTCGACACACAGGGCGGTGACCGCGCGGCCGAGCGGCGCGAGCGTGCGTTTCAGCCACGATGCGCCGGCATCGGCGCTGATGTAAATGTTGTGCGAGGTTAACAGATACAGCACCAAAGGCTGATTGGGCAAAGTCACGACCGTGCGGATACGTTCATTGGCTTCGAGCGCGGGCAATACGCCGGTGGGATTCCACGATGCACTGGTAAGGGTTGATTGCAGCACGACATTGCTGCGCACGGCATACAGTGTTGCTTGCGCCAGAACGCCGGCCTCGATCGGGCCGAGCAGCAGTTTGTGCGTTTCGGGAACACGATCGGCGCGGGTTGACGCGCAGACCAGGAGCAAGACAAAGAGCGCGGCGCGCGCGCCGGTCTTACAGGTCGAGGGCACTCGTGCGGTCGTCGTAGCCATCGTTATTGCGGTCGATAAACTGATCCACAGAACCGGAGGCGCGGCGCAGTGCGCCGCGGGCGCCGCGCGCCGCGCCGGCAGCCTTGCTGGCGGTGCTCAATTCGCGTGGCGCAGCAGTAACGACGGGTGTTGTGGTGGTGCGGGTGACGGGCGTGGGTGCGGGCGCAGTGGTGGTGACAAGTGGCGTGGCAGTAGCGCTGCGCGCAGACTGCAAGGCACTGACCGTGCCCTTGTTGAGTGCCGGTGTGGCGGACACCTGCGTCGCCGGCTCCGGCGGCGCTAGCTGCGTCTGGGCCACCATGGCTGGCGCCGGTGGCAGTGCGGAAGTGACTCCGGGCAGGAGCACGGCTGGTTCTGCTTTACCCGCCGTCGTCCGATATACGACATTCTCGCGCCAGTGGGCTGGCGCGGCACTCACGGTGCCGCATAGTATCGCAAGGCACAAACTGCATAGCACAATTTTCGTCGCATGCATACAACCGTCCGTTTGCTTGTCAACTTCATTATAGCATGATTTGTGACTGCAATGCAAGCCCGGCGCAAATTTCTGGTTCCGGCGACATTTTTATCTGTCGCTGCACTTGATTTGCCACGACTGCCTTGTAGCCGTCCGCGGTGAGGGCGGCAGAGCTGCCGCAGTTGACGCCCGCGGCGAAGACCTCCGTGCCGGTCTTGTCGATCAAGCATGCCCGCGTGCGTCTCCTGCGTGTCTGTACCGTATTGGACGGCGCATGCCGCTTGACAACCGGCCCTGCTTTCGCGTAGCATACGATAGCGAACACATGCAGTAAACCCGAGGATCAGGATGGTGCTATGAACCGAAGCATGCTACGGCGCGGCGCGGTCTGCGCGGCAGTGATCTGTTTGGCCTTGGCGGCCTGCCTGCGGGCCGAAGTGGTCGAAGTAACGATATTCCACACGACCGATCTGCATGGCAACTTCGCGCCCATCACGGATTATGAGGGTAACACCGGCGTCGGCGGCATGGAGCAACTGGCGACCGTGTTGCAGGAACGCCGCAGCAACGCCACGCACTCCATCTATGTCGACAATGGCGATTCGCTGCAGGGCACGCTGATGAACTACCAGGCGCGCGGGCATGCCATGATTGATTGCCTGAACGCGCTCGATTGCGCCGCGTGGAACATCGGCAATCACGAATTCGATTGGGGTGTCGCGCTGCTGGGCGAAAACATTGCGCGCTTCAGCAATGCGATTCTAAGCGCGAATTTGCACTGGAGCGGCGCTGCCGCATCGCCGTTTGCGCGCGTGCAGCCGTTTATCATTCGCGAACTGGGCGGCATGCGCATCGCCTTTGTCGGCGTGACCCATCCGAAAATCCCGTTCTGGTCGCGCAACGTGCTGCTGCAGGACACGGTGATCGAGTCGCCGCTGACGGCCTTGTTGCGCGTCATGCCGCAAGTGCGCGCCGCCAAGCCCGACGCGATCGTGCTCATGGCGCACATGGGCTCGCAGGACGGCGCCAGCATGATCGAAGAACCGTTGCAGGAAGTTCTGCGGATGTTCCCCGATATTGACGTGGTGATCGGCGGGCATACGCATCAAGCGGTGCCATCAGTGCTGGTGGGACGCACGCTGCTCACCGAAGCGGCCTATTATGGCACGACCCTGGGAGAAATCCGCTTGAGCTTTGACCGCGAGACGCGGGCATTGCTGCAGGCTCGGGCGCTGCTGGTGCCGATTGGGCCGCACGTGCGCCCGTCGCGCCTGGTGCGCGCCACCACGCGCACTGCCCGCGCGCAGGCGGCCGCTGTTGCCACGCAGCAACTCTGTCGCATCGTCGGCAAACTCGGCGGCGCGCCGAACGCCGGCGCCGAATCGCCGGAGCAAACGTTGATGTGCGCGGCGATCGCCCGCGCCGTCAATGCGGATATCGTCTTCCACGGCGCCTTTGAGAGCACGTGTGTGATTAGCAATCGCATGATGACGATGGCCGACTTGTTTCAGCTGGTGCCCTATGAAAACCGGATTGCGGTGGGTGCGTTGACGCCCCGCCAGATTGCCACGACACTGGATGCACTGCTGGATTGGTGGGCCTCGCCGAATTTTGCCTTTCCCTACGGCCTGACGGTCAAGGCGGATGTTGAAGGGCCGACGGGTGAGCGGATTCTTGCGCTGCATGACGCCCGCGGCAAACCGCTGGACGAGACCAACCGCTATCGGGTCGCCTTCAATAGTTTCATGGCGGCCAGCGGCGGCCAGCGCTACCTGCCCTTGCGCACGCTGCTGGAACAAACAGCGGTGCGCGCCGAGGATACACAGATCACGACCCGCGAGGCCGTCGCCCAATTTCTGCGCGCACAAGGCGTCTATACGCCCGTGGTGGTGCGCACGATTCTGAAACGCTCCGTGCCCGCGCCGGTGCTGGCCGTGATCACGCCGACCACGCCGTTGCGGCCCGGCGCGCTGCGCTTTGCCGAGTTTGCCTACATGCATCCCGGCAATCGCTGGGAGGAACAGGCCAGTGAATGGTTTGTGGTGAAAAATTACGGCACCGAGCCGGCGAATTTGAAGGGCTATGTCATCACCGATTGTGATGAAGGCGGCGCGTTCCGGATCACCAAGGACCTGATACTGGCGCCCCAGGAAGTACTGGTGTTTTGCCAAATGATTTCACGCTTTCGCCGGCTTGCCTACGCGCAGAATCCGTATCTACGGCTGTTTGAGTATGGGCCCCTGGCCGGCCGCCTGAATTTCGGCAATCGCGGCGATGAACTGATTCTGGTGGATCCGCAGGGCAATTGCGCCGACCAAATCGTCTATGGCCAAAGCATAGAACACTGGAAAAACTGGCCAGCCGAGAGCAAGGCGCCTAACCACAAAATCGGCCAGAGTCTGATCAAGCGCGCCGGCGGCTGGGAAGTGCAGGACAAGCCGCTCAGCGAGTGGTAGGGTGCAATCAACAAAAAAGGACGAAATAGTATGACGGGCAACTATGGGAAATGGATGGGCCTGACAACCCTTGTCATGGGGGTGTTGGTGACGCGGACGTTGGCTGCATCACCGCGTGCTGGCGACGCAGAAGCGGCCACGCACGGCGACGAAGCGGCGAGTGTGCAACTGGTCAAGGAGACAGAGCAGAAGACCGCCGACTTCGTGTTCCGGCAGTATAACCTGGCCGTGCTCTCGCACTACTCGTACCTGCTTGGCAGTGGTGGCGAGGCGATGATCGTGGACCCTGCCCGGGACATCAGCCGCTACCTAAAAGACGCGCAGGAGCTGGGGCTCAAGATCACGAAAGTCTACCTGACCCATTCACACGCCGACTTCGTGGCTGGACATGCGGAACTGGCCAAGGCCACTGGCGCCGAGATCCTGATCAACGAGGACACGCAAGCCGGTTATCCGCATACCGCGCTGGCCGACAACGCCACGGTCCGGCTCGGCACGCTGCGTGGCGTGGTCATCAAGACGCCCGGTCACACGCCCGACGGCACCTGCATGCTGGTCTATACGCCCGCTGCGGCGGAAAAGCCGGCGTGGGCCTTTACCGGCGATACACTGTTCATTGGCAGTGTCGGCCGGCCCGACCTGATGGGCGAAGGCATGAGCGCGGCCGCCCTGGCCGAACTGGGGTATTCCACGTGGAAGGACAAACTGTCCCCGCTGCCGGACGACACGCGCATCTTCCCGGCGCATGGCGCCGGTTCGCTCTGCGGCGCGCATTTGAGCGACAAGCCGGTCTCCACGATCGGCGAACAGCGGCGCGAGAACACCTATCTGCAACACAAGGATCTGGCCTCCTACGTTATGGCCGTCATTGACGGTCTGCCCGACGCACCGCAGTACTTCAAGCACAATGCGAAAATGAACCATGACGGCCCGCCGCTCGTGGACTGGGAGACCATGACGCCGCCCGCGCTGCTCGCCGCCAAGGTTGCCGCCCTGGCGCAGAAGGGGGCGTGGCTCATTGACACGCGCGCCGCCGCGCCGTTTGCCGCCGCGCACCCGCAGGGCGCCATCAACATTGGCATTCGCGGCCGTTTCGAGACGTGGACCGGCATCATGATTCCCTGGGGTGCGCCGTTCATTCTCGTCGGTTCGGATGACGAAGTCCGCGAGGCGGCCTTCCGCTTGAAACGCATCGGGTATGACACGCCCGCGGGCGCCCTGCAGGGCGGTCTGGACGCGTGGCAGCAGGCCAAGCTGCCCCTCGGCTCGCTGAAACTCGTCAAGCCCCAGGCTCTGTATCAGCAGATGCAGGCCGGGACGGCCCCCGTCATCGTGGACGTGCGCCTCCCTACCGAATGGATGGCCCTGCGGATCGGCACGGTGCTCAACATCCCGGTCAATAAATTATTCAACGACGGCAAGCGCCTGGCCGGCGCCATGCCGGTTCTGACAGTGTGTAACTCAGCCTATCGGTCAAGCATGGGCGGATCAGTGCTCCTCAAGATGGGCTTCAAGGATGTGCGTAACATGGAAGGCGGCAGCGAAGCCTGGCTTGCCGCAGGTTTGCCGATCCTGAGCGCCGCGGGCGCCGAACATGCTGCGGCCGCCGCGCCGGCCCAGGCCATTAGGCTTCCCGATCGCATCGCCGCCGCGGATCTCAAACGCATGCTGATGGATCTGCCCGGCACCTTCGAGATCGTGGACGTGCGTCCGCCGGCGCAATATGCGGACTTCAGTCTGCCCGGTTCGCTCAACGTGGATATCGCGGCTGTGATCGCCAATCCGGCGTATTCTGACAGCGTGGTTCCGCTCGTGATTGTTGACCGCGACGGCTCATTGGCGATGGCGGTGGGCGGCATCCTCGCGCAGAAAACGGCGCGGCCAATCAAAGTCCTGATGGGCGGGCTGGCAGCCTATTGGGACGAGTCCGGAATGCCTTTGCTCCCGGCGGCGCGGGCGCCGGCCGCCACGCCAGCCGTGCGACCGTCGGCGCCCGCGCCGATCCCGGCCACACCGGCGCCGACCACACCGGCACCACCCGTAAAGAAAAGCGCAGGATGCTGAACGATGAAAATTGACACGCATACGGCCAAGCCCTATGCCAATCCGTATCTGGCGGGGATACTGCTCGGGCTTGTCCTCTTGGCCTCCTATGTCATCCTCGGCGCCGGTTTGGGCGCGTCCAGCGGCATCGCGCGCATCGGCGCGGCAGTCTCCATGTGCGTGTCGGCGCCGCACACGCGGGCAAGCGACTATTTTGGGAACTGGGGTGCCACGCCGCTCAACTACTACCTTGTCTTCATGTTCGCCGGTACGTTTGTCGGGGCGCTGTTCTCGGCGCTCCTGGCCCATCGCGTGCGCATCCAGGTGGAACGCGGCGCTGCCGCGTCCGTGCGCCGTCGCCTTGGCTATGCCCTGGTCGGCGGATTGATCGTCGGATTCGCCAGCCGCTTGGCGCAGGGCTGCACCTCCGGCCAGGCACTCAGCGGTGGCGCCCTGCTGCTCACCGGCAGCTTGGTGTTCATGCTCTGCGTTTTTGCCAGTGGCTATGCCACCGCCCGGTTTGTACGGAGGCAATGGCATGATTAACACCTTATATGGACTCAATGCCCTGGGCACTCCGCACGCGTTTTTTCTGGCGCTGCTGATCGGCTGTGGCTTCGGCTTTGCGCTGGAACGGGCCGGCTTCAGCAGTTCGCGCCGCTTGGCCGGCGTCTTCTACTTTACCGACATGGCGGTGGTGAAGGTGATGTTCACCGCGCTCATCACGGCGATGCTGGGACTCTCCTACCTGCTCGCGTTCGGATGGATCCACCTGGATCAGGTGTTCCTCATGCCGACCATCTACGGCGCGCAGATCGTGGGCGGGCTGCTGTTTGGCGTGGGTTTCGTCATGAGTGCCTGGTGTCCTGGCACCGCGGCAGCCGGTCTTGCCGCGGGCCGGATCGACGCGCTCGTGTTCCTGCTCGGCGCCATCGGCGGCAGCATCCTGTTCAACGAGCTCTTTCCCGTGATCCGCGCACTCTATACGGCAGGGGACCGCGGCCCGCAGATGGCCTATACTACACTGGGCATGTCGCGCAACAGTTTCATCTTCGCTTTTACGCTCATGGCCGTCGGCGCTTTCTGGCTGGCGGAATGGGCCGAGAAAACGCGCACGGGCCGTGCGCCCTACTTGGGCTCGCCGTTCCTCAAAGCGTTCAGCCTGGCGCTGGTCGTCCTGGCGGCCGGATTGATTGTCCTCGGCCCCGCCGCCACCGGTGCCTCACGGTCAAGCGCGGCCACATCCTTTGACGAACAAGCACTCATGGCGTACGTCGACAACGCGCAGGACCACCTCGAGCCCGAGGAGTTGGCAGATCGCATCATGGCCGGCGCGCCGGACCTTGTGATCGTGGATGTGCGCCCGGCCGCGGAGTTCAATGCGTTCCATATCCGCGGGGCGATCAACGTGGCGCTGGCGCAACTGACCGAGGTCCTGCAAACGCATAAGAACAAAGGCCTCATCGTCCTCTACTCAAACGGCATGACGCACCCGGCCCAGGCCCGCGACTCACTGCAGCGGCAAGGGTTTGGCAATGTCTATCTCTTGACCGACGGCTTGCAAGGCTTTCGCGATCGCTGCCTCAAGCCGGTCTCGCTGCGGCCTGAACCGCTCAGCCCGGCCGCCGCCGCCCGTGTTAACGCGTGGCGCGCTTTTTTTGCCACGCCTGCCGCGACCGGCACACCGCGTGGCGCGCTTGCCAAGGATATAGCGGCAGCAATGCCGAAGACGGTCGGGACAGATTGGCTGGCTGGCCGGCTGGGTGCGCCGGAACTCAAAATCATCGATGTGCGGCCCCAGCCGGACTACAGTACTGCGCACATTCCGGGATCCCTCAACCTCAATATGGAGAGCCTGCGCGGCAATGTCAGCGGCGTCCCGGCCGAGCTTCTGCCGCCGGCGTTGCTTGCCGCCCAGTTCTCGCTCCTGGGAGTGCAACCAGCCGATGCGGTCGTGCTTGTCTCCGGCGAAAAGCTGCAGGATGCCACAATGGCCGGCATGGCGTGCGAGCGGCTGGGCCATGTGAACTATGCCGTGCTGAATGGCGGCTACGCCACATGGGCGCAGGAAGGCCGACCAGTGGACGCCGCGCTGCCGGTGGTGACGCCGTCGCAATACCCGCCGCGGCAGGATGCCGATGTCTTCACCGTGGACTATCGCGCCGTGGCAGACAGGATCGGCAAGCCTGGAACCGTGATCCTGGATGTCCGCCCGGCCGAGTTCTACGTCGGCAAGAAATCGGATGAAGCGCGGGCCGGCCATATCCCCGGCGCGATTAATCGCCCGTTCACGGAGGATGTGGTCACCAATGCCAATCAGATCGTCACATTCCAGCCCCGCGCTGTTCTAGCGGCGGCCTACCGGCAGATCATCCCCGCGAAGAATACGGAAGTCATTGTCCACTGCCGCACGGGACATCAGGCCAGCCAGACGTTCTTCGTGTTGAAGCAGTTGCTGGGGTATCCCAATGTGCGCTGGTATGACGGCGGCTGGGCTGAGTGGGCCGCCCGCAGGGAGCTGCCCGTGATCAATGCAGCGCAACCCGCCGCGCGGCCCTGACCGGCAAAGATGGCAAGGTATGCTGCGGCAAAAGAAAGTAACGAAGAAGCGCTGCGCACGGAATATCTAATTATTGCAGTGCCGCAAACGACATGTTTTGTCGTTTGCAAACCGCATTGCCGAATACTTGACTGCCGCTACCACTAACCACCGAATACCGGTGGTTACCGATCACCGGCTGCCGTGCGCCAGGCATGCTGCGCTGCCACCGCATACCGAGTATGTCACGCGCAGAGGCGAAAAACCATGGCCGAAAATTGTACTAGTAGGTGAACAGGTCTTCCATGGCGTACGTCTTAGCCGTTGCCGTGTTCACTGCCTCGCGAATCTTGGATTTGATGTTCGGGGTTAACCTTCGGCCCTTGCACGCACGAGACACCATTTTGAACGTGAGGTGCTGCGTTGAGATGGCAACGAGATCGCGAGGCGCAAGCGCATTGTCCGCCATGACGCGTGCGATGGGTTGCTCTCCCAGATTGCGCTCAAGCTCCATCGTCATTCTTGAAACATGTTCTCTTGGTGAACGGGGCTGCTCACGTTCCGGCGCGGAGCGACGGTGAAGTGCGGCACCGTGTGCGACGGCCTTTTCATTTTGCTCATAGCTTCCGATAAACGATCAAATCTGAACCTGGCGCCTGCGGGATCGCCAATTTCAGGCCATTCATCATCTCCGCTCCGGTAGCCTGGCGCGTCTGCCCCGTAGTGGTTGAGCGGATTTCGTACTTGCTCTCGGGGGTGAGGCCCTTGAGTTGAACGGTCACAGCGGGTCCGCACTTGTCGCGGCGAAAGGCGAGGATCATTCCCTCAGCGAGGTCGTCACGATGATACTGCGAGACAAGCCAGTGATCCAGGTCGCGACTCCATGGAGTTAATCCGTACCAGTCCGCGTTCAGAAGGTGACGCACAGAGCGATAGGTGTCGGTGATCTGCCTGGCGCGGGCGGTGTTGAAGTGGGGGTCGTCGGCGATCCAACCGGTGATCAGGGACGATGCCATAGCTGAGTGGAACGAGTAGTCGTCGAGTCGATCTAGCGGGACGGAGATAGTGCCGTTGGGCAAGTATCGGCTAAGCGCGTAGAGACTGGCTTGATCCACGAGGTTGTCGAACCAGAAGTCGCTCTTCTGGTGGATCTGGAACCGCATGACGGTTTCCAGATCAACGCGCCGCCCGCCGCTGGCGCATTCTTCCATCAGGATGTCCGGGTGGGCGGCGCGGATCATGTCCCAGAAGGCATAGAGATCCTCAATGTACTTCATCTCATGGACACCTTGGCGGTCAGGTTCGTCATTCTCACGCCAGAAGGGCAGCGGGTCGATGTTGAAGTCTTGGCGGTAAACTCCCACCCCGGGGAGTCTCAGATACTGTTCTACAATTTCAAAGAAGAACCGGCGTGCTTCCGGCACGCCGAAGTTGAGCAGTCGATCATGCGCCACCTTGGAGCGGAGCACCCACGGAGCGTGTTCGCGGTCGATCGGTGTGGCTACCACGACCCGCTCCGGCTCGAACCACAGACCGTAGGTCATGCCGCATTCCTTCGCGGCGGCCGCCACCGGCCCAATGCCACGGGGGTACTTTTGCGGGTCGAACTCCCAGTTGCCGGCACCGTTGGGCCAACCGCCTTTGAACCAGCCGGCATCGGTAATGACCGCCTGCACTCCCAGCGGCGCGAGGGCTCGAATCAGTGAAATCTGGTTGCTCTCATTACACTCGTTCAGCCATCCGCCCTTGCGCGTGAAGCACGTGTTGCAGAACAAGAGGGGTTGCGGTTCGACGGCACCCTTGCCGCCTGCGGCCGCGATGGGCTGTTGGCTGATCGACTTGGCCCCGTGCGCACGGGCGACGTAGTGCTTGAGCATCAGGCGGCGGAAGACGACGTAGGACCGATCAGGGTCGCCTTGGTGGGAGAGCACGAGCATGCGAGGCCCACGAACGCCTTCGCCGGGATTCAAACGAAAACGGGTCAGTTCCAGGCCGGCAGTCAAATGCAGGATCGAGCGTGACCCGCCAGTCTCCTTCGATGAGGCCTTGTTTGCCGGCTGCGCTGGATCGACCGCAACGGCTTCCGTTCCTTTCGTCTCTCCGCGACGGCACTGCAGAGTCGCCTTCCACTGCCCGGACCAGCCCACGGCCACGATTAGTGTGCCGGTCCCGGTGTCCACGCGGAAGAAAGGGAAATCCTTGTTGCTGGAACGCCCGCCGCCGCCGCCCATGACATGCTTCGTCCCAGGGGCAAGCGCTACGGTCTTGGGTTCGAAATCAGACGGATCGGAAGGCGCTCCGTTCAACTGGTGAACGACAAAACGGCCGTCCGCAAGCGGCGTATCGAGCGACAGATCCATGGCTTGGACATTCTCAATGATCGGCGTAGTTGCCACGCCGTCATTGCGAAACCGCACGAGCCATTCAACCGCGGGAAACCCCTCAAACCTGGTTGTCTCGCAGATAACAGTTAGGCCGGTCTTCTTGTCTGTCCAACTCGCAGTGGTAAGGGATCGTCCGTTGTCGAGTCGCTTTGTCTCCTGGCGCTTGGCCCACTGAGGCAGGAGCGTCTCCGCATCATTTCCATCGTACACGAAACCGAAAGGAATACCTGCGGCAATCATGTCTATGATCGGATTTCCCTGTCGTTGCAGCTGGCTCATCGGCTTTGCCTCTTTGGTCGCCCCTTCAGAATATTGAGCGGTGATAACGATCGCTGTCACACAAATCAATAGAATGCATTTTGCCATCACGTGCTCCTGCCGTGTCGCCGCAGGTGAGGCGGCCCGCCAGGCGGGTTCGCCTCCACCTGCGGGTTCGGTGGTTCGTTTTCCTTTATCGCGCGTGCAGCTGGCCCACGCGCATCAACGTCCGCAACGCCTCGTTGACCGATGCGTCATCGGGAAACACATCCGCCACATCTGACGCAAGCAAGACAAGATTCGTTCCTTCACGGTAGCGCTTGGCGTATCTGCCCCTTCCGCGCGACTTCAGTTGCGTGAAGTCATATTCCGGGCGGAGTGTGTCTTTGTCCTGAGTACTATTTCTTGTCTTCATAATAGTTTCGCTCCGTGCGTGTTGGTTTCCGTGCGCTGATGATCCGCACCCGCTCGCCGTGTTCCGTATGGGCAACGACCAACAGGATCCCCGAACGCGATACGCCGATTGTGATGCAACGCTCCTCGGTTGCTGAGTGGTCTGGATCGAAAAAAGTGTGGGACAGCGGATCGCCAAACACCGTTGCCGCGTCGGAGAACGAGACACCGTGCTTTCTGAGATTCGCTGCCGCCTTGTCTGGATCCCATTCGAATCGCATGGCATAGTATATCTTCTTACCGCTATCAACGCAAATCCATGTCTTCCGACATCACATTCTGTTCACTGGTGGTGCGGCAGGCACGGTGCCGCAACGTGGCGCTATCAAAGCATTGCGCAGCGGCGGAGTCAACCGCGATCAGCACGGTCAGCATGCCCCGCGCGGAGCGCGTGGCGTACGGCAGCGACTTATGGCTGCATGGAGTTCCGCCAGCGGCGGGATACGTCGGTGGCAGATGCTTAAAGAATGTGGGAGCCGCCTCTGTGCGGCGATTCTGCCAATCAGTAATGGAGCTTGTTTGCAGACGGCACTGGGGATGTCTGACCGCCACCACAGCAGGAACAACATGTTTTGCCACAACAACTCACAAAAAGCACAAGACTGCCTTCGCGCTGACTTGGTCAATTTTGTCCCGCCGCAGGTGTGGAGCGTGGATAGCCGCGCACCCTGCTTGGAGTTGGCTTTGATAGTCTCGCCAGCCGCCGACGGAGTGGTTCGAGGAAAACGTCTTGCTGTTCTGCACAAATTGGCAATTGTAAACGCCAGCCACAAATAGGCCCCGCGCGGCGCGGCGCTAACGTCGAGCATCATGCTCAAAATGGCCTGCGTCGCGCGAGTCATTTTGCATGTTGAATGCTCTTGTTAGCTCTCTTCAGTGTTTTGGCAATTCGGCCGTGACCACATGCATAGCAGAAGTCCAAGGCAGTCTTGCCTTCCCTTGTCTCGATTTTGGGATTTGCTCTTGCATCCAACAGTAACTTCACAATCTCACTATGACCATCGCGACAGGCCACCATCAGAGCACTCATGCCGTACACGTCTTGGAGATCCACATCCGCTTCATAGTCAAGAAGGACCTGGCAGACTTCTGCATTCCCGTATCGTGCACTATAAATGAGTGGCGTTATCCCGAGCGCGTTGCCGATGTCTGGGTTCGCACCAGCATCAAGCAGCATGTGCACTATTCGAGGATAACCCTGTGCAGAGGCATAGAGAAGTGGTGTCCATCCGGCCTCAGCTCTCTCGTTGACATCAGGTTTCTGTTTGAGCAGCTCCGCAACGCGTGTCTCTTCTCCGCTTTCTACCAGTCTGTGAAGCCGAGGTCCTCCATCGTCAACTATAGCTTCCATCACGGCGCGGTTGACAGCGTGGGAGACGATCTTGCGGGAACTCATGTTCTGCTGGTCGGCGTGGTCTCTAATGTATTCTTCGGCATACTTCTCCACAGCAGCACAGGAAATCGCCATCTCCTTCTTGGGATCACCTGAATCTTCCGGAATAAAAAGAACACGGACCTGCTCTTTCCTGCCCTGATGATTGGAGACTCCAACACCACAGTTCTCAGCATGATAGTTTCTCGGATTCCCGTCCTTCGGGTAGAACCTAAGTTGCATAGCCTCCAATAGCTGAGCACGGAACTTGACGGGCGTTTGAGCTTGTGCTGCCGAGTAGTTCTTCTGTATCGCCTGCTGGACAGCCTGCGGTGAATCAGGCGCAGGAATGTCGAGTTCTTTTGTTGCACGTTCGCCTTCATCCATGAGGAAGTAGGCGTAATCGTGAAAGTCGTAGATTTCTTTCAGTCGCGCCATGCGCTGTAAGTACGGTATGCGCTTTCCATTGTCATCGCGTGCAAGATAAAGTGACTTCCATTTTTTGCCAATCATCAGGATGAAAGGAACCACAACGAGAGCGCCTGCAATACCGCGAATCACTGGAGGCGAAAACGAAATGAGAACGTAATAGGCAACCATGAGTAACAGAATCGCCGGTGTCCATGTAAAGAATTGTGCTCGACTCGCTGCGGGGACACGTGGAAGGCGCAGTCGCTTGGATTCCTCAAGACTTCGGGTCATCAGTGCAGAGAAGGCCAAGACCGAGCCAAATAACCCGAGGAAAAACCCTATCGCCGCGAATCCTAGATACCATGCCGGTGATACGGCCGCGAACTGCGTGTTTTGAGCAATGATAGGGTACGATATCCACAGTGAAGCCGCCGCCGACAGCCCCGTGAAACTCAGGCGAATGCGCTGCCAGTTTGTGTCTCGCGCCGTGGGTGCAGACTGCTTCCATTCGACTACCATGTAAAATACTGCGGCGAGCAACAAGGCGGCGACAACTCTGGGATAGTACTCGATGTTGCCCACATTGACGCTCAGGACAGGAAGAGCTTGGTCTGGGGCCAGACCAATAAATCGCGAGACCAGCAAGATGGCAATGAACAGCCAAATGGATCCTTCGGCAATGTAGTATCGCGGCGAGAGTTCTCTTTCGGTGTCTTTCATCTTAAGCTAACGTCTGGCGCATGAGCGGCGGTCACCCGCCTCTCTTCCGCAGTCTACCTCTCGCCGTCCGCTCGATGCGCTTGTTAGCCATCAGCGAACACCCATTGAACGACACGCTCCACGTATCCCTCGCGCCCAATTAAGGCACCGGATTCTTTCTCGTGAAACTCGTAGGACCATCGAGAGACCAGATAGTCTCCCTGCGCCAAAGCCACCACGCGCTCGCGGTGCAGCCGCTCATCCCAATGTCGCACATAATGTCGACCAAAACCGGTATGGATGTGATCGAGCAGGAGGTCATGACAGATATAGTTGCGCGAGCTTGCGGCCGCTTTAAGAGTGTCGATGTCCGCTGCAGGGATATCAGGATGGTCTTCGCCGAGACGCTCGATCGACTTGCCCAGGAAGAGCTTGAGGAGCGTTAGAACATAGTCTTTGTGGGCGTCGTCAAGGAACTCGAACTGGTCTTCAGTCAGCGCCTTCGCCAGACAGAGCCAAGCGACGATGTCTTTGCAAGTCGACTCGAAGTGCTGGCAAACGAACAGGCTGCGGCCAGCGGCTCCCATCATGTCCGCCTCGTTGAGTCGCTCGTCAAAGACAATCCAGCTCAAGCATACTCCTTTATTTGTAACTAGTAATTCTACTTAGTTCTCATGATATTCTGTTCACTGCTGGTGCGGCAAGCACAGCGGCGCCGCTTGGCGTTTGTTTGCTCGGATTATCCTGCGGCATGTGCTCGCGGAGCAGCATCAGCACGCCCTCAAACACATTCTGCATAGCACGCATGACAAAGCAGTTACATTATTCTTGTTTCTGACCGCGCTCCAGCACGACCGGAGCCCAACCTGAACTCAAAATCATAGCATTGCGCGCCGGTTGTGTCAAGTGCTATAGGAGCGGACATGATGCGTCGCCACAGACGACATTTTCTGTCGTTTGTTATCGTTAGTGCAGTACGCTTTGTGAGCGCTTCTCAAAATCCTTCCGCAAAAACGAATTTACTTATGCGCGCGAAGCGCCGCTTCCCAATTTGTCAACTGTCAATGCATGCCCCATTCCGCACTCTGCCCGCCGCCGCGCGGCGAATGCGGTTGGTTGGTGATCCGAAAACGGAAAACCGAAAACGGAAAACCGAAAACGGAAAACTGCCGCGCTGACTGGGCTAGTCCCGGCAGCGGCCTGGACCTCGATGCTGCGCTGCCGCCGTGCCTCACCAGAATCGGGTTCTCACTGTGCAAATTGGCATTGTAAGCACCACAATCAGTGTGTAACTCGGTAATGCTGAATGCCTTGTTCAAGTCCGATCCAGATGGCCTAACCGTGGCAGCAACTCATGTGTTTGAGGCTGGTGTTACGAAGTCATCTCGCATTCGAAATGCCGCTGATGAACCACTTTCGACGAGCAGATCAAGCAGCACAAGCACCGCGTCACGGAGCGCAGGGCTTTGCTTGAGTTCCAGTGGCCTGCTGTACACGTGCCGCTGGAGCAGCACTTCAAGCATGAAAACAGTGTTCGTTCTTCTAAGCATCCATTGAGTGTCTCCTGACTGGAGGCGCTCGGCAATTTGGACGAAGGCTTCAGGAAGGGACTGCTGACCGATATGATACAGGAACCTGACATAGCCATCGAGCACAACAGAACAAGGAGGCAAGTTCTTAAACAAAATGTGCACACGGTGTTGATGTCCTTCTAAACTCCTCCAGTGGCGAACCTCTTCCTTCCACCAAGTTCCCAGGAAAATGGCGGAAACCATTTGGTCCCCGGTCGGGTGTTCGTCATCTAACTGGGCCAGCCACTTCGCGCGCCTGACTCTGTCGGCAAAAAGCTCCCACACAAGCCAAAATTGGTTAGTATTCGGCTCGCGATCCTCAACACCGATCAGGCCCTGGACGAACCAGTGGATCTCGCCCGGGTGGCGGTCAACCGCATCGAGCACTGCTTGGAGTATTGTTATGGGCGCATTTTTAGATGTCCGCATTACGAAACTCCGGAGGAGTTCGTATACCGCCGATTCAGTCTCGTGGTTGCGTTCGCGATGTGCTCCGTCGCGGCTACGTCTGCGGTCATCGTCAGAATCCCACCATTCAACTAGCGTGTGTGCAGCTCGCGTGAAGCTCTCTATGGCCACAGGCTCGGTTGACACCCGACTCAAGATCGCTAGGATTCGCACGTTTGCCTCTGCGCCGAACCATTGCTTAGTGTTCAGACTCCGATACGCATCCTCCGCGATACCTCTCGTGTGCCAGAATCGCTGCCGGACGGCTGAAGCCGCATCGGCTAGGATCGCGTCGATTTGCCGACGCTCGTCGTAGGGACGTTTGACCTCTATGCCTCGCGCTTGGTCGACCAGAGTCGCCTCGCTGGCAAGGGCATTCACGCAGCGCATGGCCAGTTCGCGGTCGATGGACCATAGCTGATTGGCGATGCCCCACACCGCGTACCAGCGCACCTCCTCATTTGAATGGGTCAGTGCGGTCGCAAACGTCTGCTCAACACGCAATCGCTGCGTTTTGGACAGCGATTTTCCGATTAGCAACGAAATGACCGAGGCGCACGGGCGGTCGGCACACATGCCATTCCGTTGCATGCGTGGAAGTTTGTTCCAGTGATCTGCGTTCCGTTCCACTTCCGAGCAGACCACGCCAAAGCACCAATCCCGTTCGTCAGCCGACATGTCCTCCCAGTGATCGCGAACGCACAAAGCAGCGACGAACCCGGGGCCACCTCGGTGCAGGTCGTGCTCCTCGCCATTATCATCCCAGACTCCGGCAGTTCGTGCTTCCTTTAGCCTCTGCTGCCACTGCACAGGATCGTAAGTCGTAGGTTGCTCATGAGCGAACACTTTATTACCCCACATGAGAAGGCTGATCTTTCCCATCATTGAATTGAGCATGACGGCGCTCTTGTGCATCATCTCCTTAACGTCCGGCTCCGGCTCGTTCGGGTCCAATCGTATTCGGCGTCGTTTAGGCTCGGTAGACGGGGCGTCGGTTGCCTCTACCACGTCTGTCGCATCGACCTCGGCTACGGAATACTGTCGAAGGTCCATACGGTGCATTGAGAGGCGCCATGCGCGATCATCCTCCGTCTGCTCCGAATTCGGCGGCAGGGCGCCCCGGTGCTGATCGAGAATTTCATGCACACGTGCGGCAAGCGGTCCAAACTGAAGATTCGTGATGGCAGTCTCAAGATGGTCATGGCGATGGGGGCGTGCATCCGATTCCTTCCGTTCTTGGTCGTAGATGGTGTTCCTTGAGTCAAATTCGGGCATTAAGTGAAATAACCTGGACGTTATCAGAGATTCTTGCACGAGGCGCTCGCGATCTAGTCGGATGCACAAAGGCGATCTGAGCAGGATCAACAGTGTCTCGCCTGACGCATCAGGGAAGGCAGTCGCGATACTCGCCACGACGGCGGTGAGCGCGGCAGATCTGCTCTCTCGCAAAATTCTGAGCAGGACCAAGTCTAATTCTTGCGCTTGCATCTCTGCAAGCTCCAGCAGCCAGTGTTCTAACGCCATAAGGAGAGATTGCATCACATAGGGGCCGACTGAAGTCCCTCTATAGAGGTTCCAAAGTCGCGAGTTACACCACTGCGTCCGCACTGTTCCATCCGAAAAAGTCAGCGTAATTTCGAAGGGCAGTTCGACATACTCCGAGCGGACCCTCGGATGCGCATAGTACTCCGCACTGTGGTTGAATACGTTGATAATAAATGCGAGGCCTTTCATAGGATGATGGCGCAGAAGTGCAAGGAAGGGACCGCGGTAGGCACTGGCATGGAAGAACTCTTGGCTCCTGCCACACTTTATGCCAAAGAGGCTCTCGAGTTCCAGATCAGGTGCGAAATCCCATTCATGACGGAGGTCGGCTTCCGAACAGAGTAGATAGTCGTTTGCGGCCGACACTATGGTGTCGGGCATGTCCCTAGCCGCTGCATTACCTTCCATACCTGTAAATATAATAGTCCGGAACTCCTCTGCCGCCCGATCTCGATCATCCTCGCAGCGGCTTCCCTGTAAAAGAGCGGCGAAACGTTCAGTGTCTTCATTAGGGATCTTGGCAATCACCTTCAGCGTGCGCTTGCGCTGATCCTTCGACCGGTACTCGTCGAAACTGGAAAGGAGCCAGTGCGCGATAGCTGCAACGGATTGGGCTCCCTCCGGATAACGATTCTGCCATGTGACACTCTTAGCCCAATCTTCTATCAATCCAAGCACAAGCGAGCCGTCTTCTTGGACAAATGACTTTAGATGGCTTTGCACCAGCCCCAGGACGCATGCCCACGCCGGCCCGTCGGGTGCATTGAGGAGCGAGCAATGGACTGCCGCTGGCGGCAGCCACGCCGGTGTCGTCACGCAGGCAACACGAAGAAGATGGATCACACGCCTGAGATGATTTTTGTTATTCGCCAGTAATTCGGTGCTGTACCTGTCCAATAAAGCAGGCGACGAGGGTGCACGCAGGAGCGACACGAGCGTGTCATCCCGAAATTGAGCCGAGACAGCCGCCTCGGCAAAAGCAGCATTGAACAGCCGATCAGCGGCGCCAAAATCACGCTCAATTAGCTCGGCCAGCCACTTCCGATAGGCGCGGCGCACCGCAGGATACGGCCCGATTGCTTCTGAAAGCGCTTGGAACGAGCCTTCGCTCGTGAGATGCTTTCCCTCAATCCACTGCAAGATCGCCCAGTCTTCCAGAACGTCGTGGGCGGGCGCCACGAGCGCTCCGCTCTGGTCTGAAAAGGCGAGCAGGGAGTCTTGTCGGAGGCTGTGGACAACAGCCGCGTCCAGGCCGTTACAGGTGACGTACGCCGACAGAGCCCGCGCCCGCCGCACGGCGATCTCCTCCAAGGCTTCCTCGCGCCGGCGTGGCGCACCTGCCGCGGGACGGTCGTCGGCACGGACGATCTCGTGCCAGAAAACGGCCCGGAACTCGCGCTCGCTCTGGGGTAGAGGCCGGTCCGCCGACCACGAGATCTGCAGCGCCTTGTCGAGAAAATATGGATTACGCAGTACCCGGCGCAACTCTGGATTCGCGAGCGGTCGGGCGAGCGTTGGATGGAACTCTTCCACTTCCGCCAACTCTGTGTCATCAAGCAGCGGAATGACAATGACAGAATGATCGATGCGTAGGGACGCCAAGAAGCTTGCTCGCACCAAGTCAGTCGAGTAGTCGCGGCATGTCAACATGATGCGCAGGCTTTTGTCCACCGCTGCAAGCGCCAGCAGATCACTGAAGGCATCGCGCGTGGACTTTTCAAGCAGGCGTTCCACGCTCTCGATCAGCACAACTTTCCGGTCTTGGCCCGCTAAGATTGCTCCTAAAGTGACCGCGTTTACTGGAATCTGGGCGTTTCCCAGTGTTGTGCTGAAGTGGGGCTGTGCGAATTCTTCCGCCCGGAAGCTGAACGCGAAATAGTCGGTGGAGAGGATGGCGATGGCGTCCTTGGCGACACCAGACTTTCCGCTACCCGCAGGACCAGATACCAAGACAACCTGGTCCGACTCCAGTTGTCCGAGCACCTGCTGCACGAGACCGGCGCGACGCAAGTGAAAATCACTGCCTATCGTCGAGCGGATTCCACTCAGGATGAGCACAGTGTGATCTTTTAGCGCCCGCAACGCCCTTTGTTCAGTTCCGCCGAGAACAGAATGGTGCTGCCGCAAAGTGTCGGGCAAATCGTCGCGTCTGAAACTGCGGGCTTCCGGCATCGCGTCCGCAGCGAGCGATAGCAAGGCGTTCCAGGATGCTTCTGCAGTGCCCAGTGTGTCGGAATCCGGCGTTGTGTGACCGAGCAGGCTCTTGATCACCGCCTCGGTCTGCCGGGTCGACGTTTGCAAGTCGAGGCTCAGAACGTGAAGGACGCGCAGGAACGGCCAGATATCCGCCGCTGTGACACTTCTCCCCTCGACTTCGCCTACGATCTTGCACAGTTCGAGGCAGTAATGAACGGCCTTTTTCGCGATGAAACCTGTCGTCGCAAGCCGGTGCTCAAACTCGGCGCTGTCGTGGGCCGCACGGGCGCAGTCCAGGAGTCCCGCGAAGTGTTCGAGCAAGATGCTGGTGCCTCGGAGCGTGACGAGTGCGAAGCGATCGGTGTCTGGAGAAAACAGCTCGGCGCTCTTGAAGTCCCTCCAAAAGTCCGCGATCGCTTTCTTGCACTCGTCATCAGCCGCACTGACTGTAAAAGTCCGCTTCACCTGACCGGCCAGCTTGCGTTGGCATCCGGCACCGTTCTGACCGATGATCAGAAAATCGTCCGTATGCCATCCGATATGCTCGGTCTGCAGGTGGACCGCCACTACCGAACAGTCGATCAAGATCGGCGGTATGCCCCCAACGAGCAAGTGGGCGAGCCAGTAGGCATCAACGTGCTGCTCGAAGAACGTGCCCGCTCCTCCCGTGGAGCTGGGACTCGAGACGCAGCCTGCATCTGGAAGGCCTGTCAATAAGTCATCATTCTGGTGCACAGTCATTGCCTCAGTTTTCTCACTAAATAGGCTCCGTCGATTGCAGTCATGAGTCTGCTCGCGCATGGATAATCTTGAATTTCAGCCGCCGCAGGCAGTCGGCTGGAACAAGAGGGTATGCGTCGCTGGTTGCCCAGGCGCCGCGTGAAGCCAAAGTTCAATTGGGGGCGAGCCTTCTAGTATAGAGTGTGCCGCCCGCCGAACGCGTTCGGCGGCGGCTTCGACCTCGTAGCCGAAAAGTAAGTAGATAGCTCGCTGATAGCCGACTTTCCTTAAAAACAGACCGAGAGTATAGAGGTCCTTCTTGATGCCTTGGGCCTTTGCCATGGGTGATTTCACTTCGATGATTGCGTGGTTTCCGCTCATGTGACCAGGCTTATGGACAAGAAGGTCAGGCTTAGCGTAATCGGCACCCATTTCTCTCAAAATCGGGTGAGCTGACTTGTCGGGTTCGCCATTCAAGTAGAAATCAGTTTCGGTGGGCCACAGGCAACGGAGTTGGTGGTAGAGCTCATAGCAGTAGACACGCTCTCGATAGACAGGATTACCACCGTCGATCTGCAGATAAAAGTAGGGCTGCGGAACCCGCCGCGTTGCCTCCTCGAGAAGCCCACTAAGTTCACGCATGTGGTTCGCTACGACGTACAGCTAGTCGTACTCCGTAGTTCTTCTTATATTGTGGTTGCTGCGGTTGCGGCACTCCTTTTGACGCAGCGTGCCGCTCTTTCGCCGGATTACGCTGCGCCACATGCCTGTCAAGCAGCATAAGCAGGTCTTCAAACATACTATCCGTCTTGCGCATGGTAAGGCAGTGCTGTTATCTTTCTCTTTTCGCTGCGGCTCCAGGACGACCGGAGCCCAGCCTGACGCAAACATCATAGCATTGTGCGCCGGCTGTTTCAAATGCGATCGGCGCGGCCGGCATGCGTCACCACAGACGACATTTTCTGTGGTCTGCAATCAACCACGGATTGCACGGATGCCACGGATTAGGCATCCCGCACAAGAGTAAACGCATCACACAATCTGCCCTTGTGTTTCTGTGATTTACTTCATTGGGGACGCGCACTAGGAGGACGCCTACGCCTGCACAAGAAATTAAAAAATATTGCGCTCAACATGGCTGGTTCTGGCACTATATCCGTATAGGATATGTACGCCGACACCTTGTCGCCTGCAAACATGAAGGATCCTCCTGCATACAATCGACCTGCTACATTATCTACACCAAGTGCATATACATAAGAGTCCATGCCCGCACCTATGTTAGTCCACTCGCTGCCATTCCATTTGGCAACATTATTGGCGCTTACGCCACCCGCCGTTCTAAACATTCCACCAGCGTAGATATTGTCTGACTCATCCACAGCAAGCGCAAATATGTCAGCATAATTAAATCCCTGCATGCCTTCACCGAGATTCGTCCACATAGTGCCATTCCATTTGGCGATATTAGTTGCCGGTGTGCCACCTGCGTAATAGAAAATACCGCCTGCGAAAATGTTATCCTCACTGTCAACGGCAAGAGCTCGCACTATTGCACCAAATCCCTGTATGCCAGAACCAAGATTGTTCCAGTTAGTACCATTCCACTTAGCGATAGAGTTCGCCGTGACCCCCCCCACATTGGTAAAACCCCCTGCTGCATAAACATTACCCATACTATCTACGGCAAGCGCAGACACATAAGAAGAAAAATAATCAAATACTATATTCGCCATATTAGTCCATGAAGTGCCATTCCATTTAGCGATGGACGATCCTCCTGCATAAAGGTTCCCCATGCGGTCTACGGCAAGCGCAGCACGTGTCATGCCTGAGCCGAGATTAGTCCATGAAGTGCCATTCCATTTGGCGATGAAATTTCCGCTCGCGTATACATTGGAGCCATATACAGCAAGCTGTACAGAATAAGAATCCATACCCGAGCCGAGATTGGCCCAGCTGCTGCCGTTCCATTTCGCAATTCTATTGGCTGATTTGTCGCCCGCTCTTGTGAACCATCCTCCTGCATAAATATTACCAGTGCCGTCCACGGCAAGTCCATGGACCTCTCTTTCCATACCATAAGGCCCCGATCCGAGACATGAGAATCTGCTGCCGTCCCATTTTGCAATGTTCTCGGCTAGAGTGCCGGCCGCCCTTAAGAAACTACCAGCAACGTAAATGTTGCTCTTGCTGTATTGTGCTAGCGCGTGAACTCTGTTATCAAGTCCTTCAATTCCTGTGGTAAGATTTGTCCAGGTGTTTCCGTTCCACTTGGCAATGTTACTTACCGCCATTCCCCCCGAACTATCGAAGCTACCACCGGCATATAAATTACCCAAACCGTCAAATGTGAGCGCAACCACACCATCGTCGCTACCTCCTGTCAAGCCTGCACCGAGATTCGTCCACGTGCTTCCGTTCCATTTTGCTATATAATTAGCTGAGATGCTGCCGGCACTGCTGAACTTACCGCCTGCGTAGACATTGCTCTTGCTGTCCACTGCAACTGAAAATACATATGGTTCATCTCCTCCCATTCCAGAACCGAGATTGGTCCAGTTGGTGCCATTCCATTTTGCGACCCCCCATTGTGCGACACCGCCCCCGATTTCGCAATATCCTGCCGCATAAAGATTTCCGGCGGCGTCAACGGCAAGGGAATATGCATGTACGGCACCAAGATTTGTCCATGTGGTTCCATTCCACTTTGCGACATAGTTATACGCGCTGCCCGCATATAAATTTCCCGCCTTGTCCACCGCAAGTGCATCGGCGCCACCAATTCCGGAAGCTAGATTTGTCCACATTGAGCCATTCCATTTCGCTATACCATTTACCCACACACCGCCTGCTCCGTAAAATTTACCTCCCGCATAAAGATTGCCGGCACCGTCCATGGCAAGTGCATAAACCCAATTGTCCATTCCAGAGCCGACATTAGTCCAGTTGGTGCCATTCCATTTTGCGATGCAGTTTGCAGGAATATTGCCTATAATATTAAAAGCGCCACCCGCATAAAGTGTGCCGTTAGATGCCGAAACCAGAGCATACACAGTTTCGTCAGCGCCGGGCCAACCTCCCATGCTATGCCATTCCGCATTGTTGTTAGTTGATGTTTTGAGTTGTGCGCGCGCTGGCAAGACATTACCAGACACGAGTGCGCCGAACATCATGAAACTGAAAATGGCAAGAATAGTACAATATTGCTGCGTGAAATATTGCTTCATATAATGTCTCCTTAGTTTACCAGCATAATCCGTTAGACCACGAGAAATACTTATATAAAAAAATTATGATCTATGCGTTTATCGCCGACTGTGCCTCTTCAAATATCTCTTTCGCTACCACTTCATTGGCGGCTTCTTGTTCCTGAACAGTGGGCGTTTTCAGCTTGTCGAGCCATGTTATCATATATTGACTGGCCAGGTTGCTCACCGCTTCATATGTCAGTCCGCTCGTTCTGGTCGCACAGATGATTACTTTGCAGCCAAGCTCTACAAAACGCTTCAGGCTCTTGCTCAGTCTGCTGTTTGGATCACCTTGACTTTCAATACCTAAGTTGGTGCCCTTGATGGTCATTATAATAGTGATGTCAGCGCCAACAAAAAGTTCTTCAACACTTGCCCTCGGATACGCTTCTTTTAGAAGATGGTATGCCTTCTTGATAGTGACACTCTTACCGCAGTTGGCAACGCCCCGCAATGCAATTAATGTTCTCATGGAACTTCCTGTTTTGCTGACGAATAAGGGAGGTGGTCAGACGCTGCGGCTCGCGTTATACATGACCATGGTGGCTGCGGTAGGTTGTACCACATGGTTAGGCCTCCCCAAATTTACCAAAGGCCTTGCATAGCCGCCGGACTCCCTCGGTTGCAAAGAATGTCTGATGAGATTCCCAAATCAGTCCGATCTCCAGGCGCTGGAGCAACTCCGCAATATCCTCCGATGTGTTCTTGGGCAATAAGACCGCCAAAGAAATTGTCTTTTCTTGTCCTTTCCACCCAATAAACCTGTAATCAAAGAGTTGGCCGATGGCCTCTCTTATTTGATGTCGCCCAAGAGTGCCTTCGGCAGAACTCTTGGCCTCGATGAGGAGCGCGCCGTTTTGATCCGGAAGGCGAACCAGCACATCGAATCTATCTTCATCAGGTTCAATTCGAAGAACGTTTCTGCAGAAAACGGAAAAATGATTGACCAAGCGGTTGTGGACTTTTCCAATTTCGATCCAGGCTTCAGCTTGTTGGCGAGTCGAAGTCTCCTCATCTTTCTGTGCAACATTTCTGAATTCAGAACCGGCTGGTGAACCCGTATCCCGCAGAGCGGTTTTATCCTCCAGCATGCCTTCATGTTTTATTGAGCCAGCAGAAGGACGAGCATCTGTCAGTCGCAGCTCGATAATTGCAAGCAGTTCGCTGAGCTTCCGCGCTTCTTCTTCTGAGATAGGATACGGGCCTTGGCGCATGTTCCATTGCGATTTTTTATGTAGAATCTGCCTGATCTCGGACAAGTCGATACCGTCCTTTGGCGGTACCCAATTCGTTAATTTGACAATTCGGGACTCGATCCACTGTCGCTTTCGATGATCCTTAAATCGTTTTGGCTTATCGGGTATTCGATCCGTCAGAACACCAGCGGCAAAAATCCTTTTTGCGCCAGTCAAGTTCGGATTGCCAGGCCGCTTCGCAGTTTCATAAAAGAGAATCAAAGATCCCGCAGGGATTTTGTCCACTCGATCCTTCTTCCTTGGGTGCACCCACAATCTGTATTCGGGCTCGCGCACACGACCCTTCGTCGGCCAATATAGTTCGATTCTATGCTCCATGGTTCCACCTCGATGATTTATTCCATATGTCTGCCATTTTAGCAGGCTTAGCGCTTCAATAATATCACAACGCCTTGCTCTTGTCAATTCACCTTGGGAGATTCAGCTTGGGAGATTTGTCAGTAACCAACAATTTAAGGTTGGGAAGCTCATCACGATAGGTGCGCTGCCACCAAACACCGAACACTTCTGCTTTTCTACAGAAATTGCATCCGAGTCCATCGGCGTGCGTCTGCGGATAAAAATCTCTGTTCTTTTGCCGCTGCCTGCCTGCGTCAAGTTTCAAGGATCGAGTTTCAAGCCTTCATTGCCGGCTTGCTTCTTGCGCTCGCGGATGCGCAGTTTGGGCGGCTCGATCACAATCGTTGTGTGCGGCGCGACCGATTCGGTCAGCCAGGTATTGCCGCCGATGACCGAGCCCTGGCCAATCGTAATGTCGCCCAGAATCGTCGCACCGGCATAAATGATGACGTCGTCCTCAAGCGTCGGATGACGCTTCTTGCCGCGAATTTCGCGCGCGTCATCCGGAAACGATTTCGCGCCCAGCGTCACGCCTTGATACAGTTTGACATTGCGGCCGATCACGGACGTTTCGCCGATGACCACGCCGGTGCCGTGATCAATGAAGAACGACTCACCGATCTGCGCGCCGGGATGAATGTCAATGCCGGTCTGGTGATGCGCGTATTCCGTCATGATGCGCGGCAGCAACGGCACGCGATATTCGTAAAGAATGTGCGCCAGGCGCTGGACAGCGATGGCCAGCACGCCGGGATAGCAACCAATGGCCTCTTCGTGCGAATAGCAGGCTGGGTCGCCGCGGAAGGCCGCGTCCACGTCGGTTTTCAATACGCGGCGCACGTCCGGCAAGCGCTCGATCATCCACGTCGCGCAGCGCACGGCTTTCTCCGCGCAGTGGCCTTCCTGACAGACGGGGGCGCGCTTGCAGGCATAGCACAAACTGCGCTCGATCTGTTCGGTCAGGCGCGCATGCAGTTCGATGACGCGGTGCCCGGTGATATGCCGGAAATTCTGACTGGTCAAGCGCTCCGAGCCGAAGAAGCCGGGGAAGACCAACGCCAGCAGCTCGCCGGCGATCTCAATCACATCGCGGCGGTGCGGCAGATTCAGCCCGTCAATGTGATTGATCCCGCCCAGGGTGGTGTAGCTCTCAATCAATTGTTGAATCAAAGGCTCAAGGTCGGTGTTCATGGCGTTTCCTTGACAGAGATGGAGAGAACCTTGCGCGCGCGCAAGGTGGCAACGAGGCGCGCGACTGCGTCCTCAAGGGTAATTTCGGCAACCGGCAGCGTCAGTGCCGGCGCGCCCGGCGGATCATACGGCGCCGTCACGCCGGGGAAATTCTCGAGCTGGCCCGCGCGCGCTTTGGCATACAAGCCGGACGTGTCGCGCTGCGCGCACCAGTCCAGCGGCGCATTGACAAACACCTCGATAAAGCGCTTGCTGCCGACAATCTCGGCGATCTGCGCGCGCTGCGCCGCGTCGGGCGAGGCAAACGCGCAGAGCACAATGATCCCGTTGGCGTTCAGTAATTTTGCCACTTCGGCGACGCGCCGCAAATGTTCGGCGCGGCCGGCGGCGCTGAAATCCAGATCACGGGTCAACCCAAGGCGGACGTTTTCGCCATCCAGCACGACGCAGGTCGCGCCGAGATCGAACAGGCGGCGTTCGAGCGCATAGGCGATGGCCGTCTTGCCCGCGCCGACCAGGCCGGTCAACCAAATCGTTGCGGGCTGCTGGCCGAGCTGGCGTGCGCGCTCCGCCGGCGTGATCGAGCCGGTGTGCGCGTGCATCTCCGCGGCGGTCGCGCTGGACGCAGTCTGCGACGGCAACCGCCCAGCCGGCTCGCGGGCAATGATCATGCCGGCGCCGACGGTCGCGTTGCTGGTCGCGTCAATAATGATGAACGAGCCGGTCTCGCGATTGCGCTGATAGGCGTCGACAAAGAGCGGCTTGGTCGCCGTAAACACGACGCGCCCGATTTCGTTCAAGGTCAGCGGCGCGGCTGGCATGCGCTGCAAGGTGTTGACATCGGTGCGATAGCGCACTTCATCAATGCGGGCGCGCAGTGTTTGTGTGGTGTGCTTCAACCAATACGGCTTGGCCGGGTCGAGCGGCTGATCGCCCATCCAGACCACCATCGCCTCAAAATGCCGTTCCACCTGTGGCAGATTGTGGCGATGGACCAGCATGTCGCCGCGGCTGATATCGCGTTCGTCTTCAAGCACGACGGTGACGGCCATCGGCGGGTAAGCCTCGGGCACCTCGCCGTCGTAGGTGACCAGCGCTTTGACGCGGCTGACCTGCTGCGATGGCAGCGCTAGAATTTCATCGCCAATGCGGATCACGCCCGAGGCGACCGTGCCGGCATAGCCGCGGAAATCCATGTGCGGGCGCACCACATATTGCACCGGAAAGCGCAGGTCCACCAGATTGCGGTCGCTGCCGATGTAGACCGACTCGAGCAGTTCCAGCAGAGATTCGCCATTATACCACGGCATGTTGGTGCTGCGCGCGACGACGTTGTCGCCTTTCAGCGCGCTCAGCGGCACAAAGCGCAAGTCGGGAATCGCCAGGCGCTGGGCGAAATCACTGAAGGTGTCGCGAATCGCGTTGTACACGTCTTCACGATATTCGACCGCGTCCATTTTATTGATGGCGACCACGACGTGCGGCACGCCCAGCAGCGTGACAATGAAGGCGTGGCGCTTGGTCTGAATCGTGACGCCATTGCGCGCGTCAATCAGCAAGACGGCCAGATTGGCGGTCGAGGCGCCGGTGGCCATGTTGCGCGTGTACTGCTCGTGGCCGGGCGTGTCAGCAATGATGAAAGTGCGGCGCGGCGTCGAGAAATAGCGGTAGGCGACATCAATGGTGATGCCCTGTTCGCGCTCGGCCTTGAGCCCGTCAGTCAGCAACGAGAAGTCGAGTTCCTCGGCGAAATTGCGCCGGCGCGAGGTCTCCTGCAACGAGGCCAGATGGTCTTCGTAGACATTTTTCGAGTCGTGCAGCAGGCGGCCGATCAAGGTTGACTTGCCGTCGTCGATGCTGCCGCAGGTCGAGAACCGCAATATTTCTTTATGCGCAAAATCCATTACAACTCAGGAAGAAGGGTTCAGGGTTCAGGGATGCGAATATCCAATATCCAACAAGGAATATCCAATGATGATCCCGCCGATGGCGGGACTCCAAGCAGAGTTCTGCGCAGATACTTCGCACTTGGATATTGAGTGTTCGATATTGGATATTCATCAGCAATCAGGAATCAGGATTGGTAAATTGTAAATTGTCAATTGCAAATTGTAAATCAGAAATAGCCTTCGCGCTTCTTGATCTCCATTGAGCCGTCCTGATCGTGGTCAATCATGCGGGTGGCGCGTTCGGAGGTGCGTGCGGTCATCATTTCTTCGACGATCTGCGCGATGGTCGTCGCGCGCGAGCACACCGCGCCGGTGCACGGCACGCAGCCCAGCGAGCGAAAGCGGCACCAGACGGTGACCGGCTTTTCGCCCGGCTTCAGTTCGTTCGGCCATTCGAGCGCGAGCAACTGGCCGTTGCGCTCGAGCATTTTGCGCTCTTTGGCGAAGTACATCGGCACAACCGGAATATTTTCTTGCTGGATGTACTGCCAGACGTCGAGTTCAGTCCAATTCGAGAGCGGGAAGACGCGAATGGATTCGCCTTTGTGCAATTTGGCGTTGTACAACTGCCACAATTCCGGCCGCTGATTCTTCGGGTCCCATTGGCCGAACTGATCGCGGAACGAATAGACCCGTTCCTTGGCGCGCGACTTTTCCTCTTCGCGGCGCGCGCCACCGAAGGCGGCATCGAAGGCATGCAGGCGCAGCGCATCGAGCAAGGCCTGGGTCTTGAGAATGTTGGCGCATTTCTGGCAGCCATTGTCGAAGGGATGCAAATGGCCAGCGTTTTCGTGTTTGTGGACGATCAGCTCGGCGCCGATTTCTTTAGTGAATTGATCGCGAAACTGGTACATCTCCGGGAATTTGTAGCCGGTGTCGACGTGCAGCAGCGGGAACGGCAATTTGCCGGGATGAAACGCCTTTTGGGCCAGGCGCACCATCACGGCCGAGTCCTTGCCGATCGAGTACAGCATGACCGGCCGCTCGAATTCCGCGGCCACTTCACGCAGAACGTGAATGCTCTCGGCTTCGAGTTGCTGCAGATGTGACAAGGCATAGCGTTGCATAGGCGATAGTGTAGCGTTTTTGGCGGAAAAATGCCAACCGCACAGCAGCCAATCATTAACAAGGAGTAAATGAGTGAAGGGGGCAGAGCCAGGCACAATCGACATTTTTTGTCGTTTGTAGGCGACCAGCATTGGAGGCTGTTCCTTGACCCTTCAGTCTTTGCTCACAATGTTCTGCTGCTGCGCGCGGCCCTCCCTGCGGCGCGGGCACAAGGGATTCTTGCGGCTCATCATTCCAGACTACCGTGCGCCAGGCTGCGTCAAACGACCCGCTGCAGTCGTCCAGGATCGCATCGCAGCACGCGTTCTGCAACACATTTGGCGGCACGGTCATGTCCATAATCACCATGAGATAATAATTGTTATCCTTTGGAGATAACTGAATTATGCGCATTTTACGTACATGATCACACAAAGCCGCAAACGCAAAGCAAATTACAGATGCATAGTTGGCACCTCCCAATGTAGCAAGAGTGAGCATCCATCTGTCTGGCAGGTTCCTTTGGAGATTCCCGCATAGGCACCCTGGTTGAATCTTGGGCTTTCACTTGGCGTCCTCAAACTCCTTCCAATCGCGGACATATTGATCCTCATAGATGGCTTTCTCGCGTGGCCTGTGTGACCGCGGTATGGAGAACCAAAGGCTTGCATTGGCGTCCATATTCTGCCGTAGCTGGCGTCCCAGCTCATCGTACTGCGCGGCGCTATAGTCGCCGCGGTGTTTTATGAGATCGTAAAGCTGGCCTCGATAGGCATGGTTCTTTGCTATAGTGAAGTTGACCAACAAGGGCATATCTACAGGAGGATTCTGGCCGATGATCGAGTCAGTATATGCAAGCGCCTTGTCATATTGTCTCATGTAGACGTACTGAGATGCAACACTGGAGTGAACGGCATTTGACTGCCGTGTGTCCAGACGACGTTGAAGCAAGAACTGCAACAGACCAACAATCTCATCGCGATTTGTGTTCATGAAAGCCTGGTAGAAAGCATATGCGCAGCACTCGCCCACCGCTCTTAGGTTGCTCATCAACGCGATGCGCGTCTTCATTTCTTCTGGTGTGGGCCGCGCCTTATGTGCGGCATCCGGCACTGCATTCGTACTTGGCACGGCGGATTCCGCTTGCTCGAAATCACCTAACACCTTTGTTCTGAAGGCCCCCGCTTGCTGTGCAACCGCTTCAATGTTCGGCGAGTCATCATTGTTGGATTGAATTCCGGGCTCTCGCCCGGGCAAGCTTGCCACTGTAGTTGTGTAAGGCAACACAAGCCGGGCGTGCGTGGAATTGGTGTCTGCCCCGTGTGGCACGTTGGGATTCCTGCTGCATGCGACAAACATGGCTGTCATGCACAGAATGCTCACCATTCTCATCGGGCTGTCTCCTTTGTCTTCTGTTTGAATTCCTCTGCCTTGCCGGCCCAACGAGCGTCGGCGCAGCGACGCGCGTTATCATCCAGCACCATAAGTACCAAATTTCCCAGATTCTTATCGACATCAGCCCAGTGCCGAAGAAGTAAGTCGGCCAGCCCAATGTCGGGTGCCATTCCACGCAGGTGTGACAGTGCAACGGCAAACGCGGTGCCTGTTCTGGCATGCGCCAGCTCGTACTCGGATAGTTGCAGGCAATCACGCCCGCTCAGTATGCACGACAAAGCACACAGCCCTTGGGTGATCACACCCCATTGTGAAGGGTCTACCCGCGATTGGTAGGTGTAGTAAAATGACAGTGCTTCCTGAACACTGCGCGCCACATTGTTGGTGGGAGCGCGCGTGAGCATGCTGATAATATGCGTTGGTTTGCGTTGGCATGCGTAGATCCACTGCAGCCATACATCCCAGTCCAAGGGCACGCCGGAATCCCCACCATACACGGTTGCGAGCATATAGAGGCGCGCCGCGCGCTCGATCGGCACCATCGCTTCTCCCGGCAGTGCATATCGCCGTAAGAGCACTAGGTCATCTTGGGTATAGGTGTGGGCCTCTTGCATTGTTGCCAACATGGTTTGTAGTTTCAGCCAAGGATGGCGACGTATTTGGCGAAGCATGCAGTAGAGCGGTGCATTCACAAGCAGAGGCGCAATGCGCATTTCCGACGACCGCAGCACTGCGCCCAATTGGCGCAGTTGGGCTAGTGTGAGATAGTCCTGTTGTGAGCGCAGCAACTCCAATGCGCCATCTTGGACAAAGACCAAGGGACTGCACACAATGGCGGACAATGCCGCATCAAATGCCTCTTCATTGCGATCAGCCCCATAAAGCATGAGTGCCAGCCGCTCGCGCAGTCGTCGAGGGACATTGTCGCCGTTCTGGGCAACCACATCTGTTAGTTCTCCCAAATCAAGTGGGCGAAGTTGATCCCGCTCGTTGGAGATTTCCAGCATTAAGTCTCGATTGTCATGCGCAAGCGCCTGCGCCTTGGCGAGTTGATCAAGCTTACCACTCAAATCACCAGGTTCAAGTAATGCGTGGGCTTTGGACATGAGCAAATGCACTCTGGCTAGAGCGTCCAGATCATGGAGATCTGAGGTCATCGCGAGGGCTTGCTTCAGGTACAGCAATGCCATTGATGCGGAATTCGTGTCGCACCTGACGATTTGACGGTACATGTTGGCAGCTCTCATCTCTAATGGTGCCGTGGCAAGCACGTCAGGCGGCGGCGATGTGGCAATTGTTGCTCGTTCCAAGTGCCGCTGTGCCAGTGCAGCAAGGCAGTGGAAGGCGGCGTTTGCCCCATTGATGGGCACTTTGCTCAGTGCTTCATCACCGAAATCGTCACGTAGCCGCATCCATCCCTCAAGTGCCGCCGCGGGATCATTGTGCCGGACCAATAGCTGATTGACCCGGTCTTCAATAAGATTGTGTTGCTGTGGATCTCCATAACTACTCGGCGCAGCTTGCTCTTGGCGTGTCGCAAGGGAGGTCTGCCGTGGACCGAGTCTCTCCTTCAGAATTGCGCGCGAGCCGGCACTCGCAGATGCTGTGGAGTTTGAGAGCAAAAGGAGACTGTCATCATTGCCCGCGAAGATGTCAGAACGGACGTAGGCCAGCAGGTTTCTGGTGTTGATAAGATATGTGAGCAGACGTTCACTCCCCTTGCTGTACTGCATGTGGATCTCATCGGCCATGAATGCGTCGAAGTCCAACACATCATCGTCATCAAAATAGAGCCAGTATTTGCGCACATCAGACAGTAGAGGATCTTCTTCACATCTTCTCGCGTCCGCGCCAACGGCACATAGTGCCGATAGCAGGATGCGTACTCCTTCAACTTGCTCACCGCAGTCAAATGCAGACTTGGCATAGCAGTGCCATGTATCGCGATCAAAGGGCACTCGCTCCATCTCAAGCATGGTGAAGTGACCAAGTGCCTTTCGCGGTCTGCCGTGAAAACACAAGAGCCTTGCGATGGAAAGCCGGGCCTGTGTATTCAGCGTGCTATTGGTAGGCGCGGCAGAAAGGCAACACAAGAGATACTGCTCGGCATCGCTGAGCCGCCCAAATCGTTCACACGTGCGGCCGAGGCCGAGAAACACTTCGAGGCGCGGCTCGGGGCATTGCACGGCGACGGCTTCGTCGTCAAAGCAGGCGCGACTGTTCTGATAGCTGCGATAGGCTTTGACAATATCGCCCATTCTTTCAAGACAGTAGCCGCGCAGGGCGTTGACGAAAAAGCCCTGCTGAAAGCCGTTGGTCACTGCGCCGCGCCAGTGGAATGGACCGGAAACCAACGCGTCCAGCATCGCCAGCGCGCCGGCGATGTTGTCTTCCTCGATGGCTTTGGCGGCGTCGCGGCAGGCGGACGCGTGCGCGAGATCGAGGATGCTGTGGATGGACGAGGCGGGGACGGGCTGAGGGAGGATGGGCGGGGCTGTATCCGGTATTCGGTATCCAGTATTCGGTGCAGAATCGGCGGTAGCCAGTGCGGCGGTGGCAGCAAAATCCCCCGTTTGGCGCGGCACCAAACCGCCCCCTTTAGGAAAGGGGGACTGCAGCACGGCTGGGGCGGCGGCTGCAGTATTCGGTATTCGGTATTCAGTATTCGGTGGAGAGACAGCAAGGGCGGTGCTGCACAGCAAAACCAGGAGCAAGAGCAGCAGGGCGGAACGGATGATGGAGGATGCGGTCACGCCCGCGCTCCCGCGTGCGCGTGACTTGCTGTGCCACGGTAGCCCTAACTCATTGTACACCGCAATAAACATTCCGGTCAATCGCCGCAACAGATAGACAACCGTAGTACGTTTCCTCAACATGCCGGCTGGGTGGGTGCAACCGGCCACGGTGGGGATTACTATAGCATATCCTAATGAAAAGTGAAAGCAGCCGAGACCCAGATCCGGCGGTTTGTTTGTGCTGTTGCTCCCCACCGATCCCGCCGCCGGCGGGACTGGTGGAAGCAGAGATTGAGAAAAAGGCGCCGGCGCGCCTTTTTACTCAATCTCATTCACCCACGACGCGAGGTCGTGGGGGTCTCAGCACACCCACCCGCCCAACCCGTGTGTGTGCTTGAGTTCGCCGTGTTTATTGGTGTTGCCTTTGCTGTAGTGTTGCCACCGCCAGATATGGGGCAGGCAGCAACTAACAAGGAGTAAAGGAGTACAGGAGGCAGCAGCAGGCACAATCGACATTTTTTGTCGTTTGTACTCGACAAGAATTGGTGTCTGCTCCTTGACTCTTTGTTCATCGTCTGTCGCTGCGTCTGGCACTTTTCGCGCGACATTCCATGCTGTAGACGGCAATGCACAAAGAGTACAAGAGTAAGGGAGACGGCTGCAGGCGCCATCGATCCCGCCTGCGGACGAGATCGTCTGCAAACGACACAAGGTCGTTTGACAAGACCGGCGGCGCAATGCTATTCTTTCATAGCATGGTACACGGCGCCACGTGACTATGCAACATGGCGACGTTAGGCTAATTGATAACAGTAAGGAACGTATAGTATGCGGTCCAAGCTCATCACCATATGCATGCTTGCAGCATTCAGGCTGCTGGGCGAGGTCCGCTATGTAGCGCCGTTGGGGTTGGCGCAATACCCGTACACGAACTGGCTGATGGCTGCCACCAACATTCAAGACGCCGTTGATGCATGCACGACCAACGACATTATCCGGGTGACGAACGGCGTGTATCGGTGTGGCGGGCGCAACGGATTGGGAGGTGACATCGGGCATCTGAGCAATCGTGTTTTTGTGACAATGCCTTTGACGATCGAGAGCGTCAATGGCCCGGCCAGCACCATTATCGAAGGTCAGGCAAACACTGAGGCCAGCACATTGACGGGCATCAGGTGTCTAGCCATAACGCATCCTGATGTCTATGTGAGCGGTTTTACATTATCCAATGGGCATACTTCGCTCGTTTACCACCACAATGCCGATCGATCCGGCGGAGGCGCGTTTCTGTACGCCGGGGGTACTCTCAGCAACTGTGTGATTGTCGCCAACCATTCGTCCTGGTTTGGTGGTGGTGTCTGCACAGTCAATGGTGGTGACATAAGTGCCTGTGGCATTTATAACAACACGGCCCAGTACGGGGGTGGGCTCTACTGCGATGGCAAAGGCGTGGTGCGCGACACGATTATTGCCGGCAATAGCGCATATTCGGCAGGAGGTGTTCAGTGCAACAGCGAGCGCCGCATTATGACGTGCGCAGTGTACGACAATCGTGCCCAATACGGTGGTGGTGCGGTGTGCACGGCGGGAGGTCGTTTCGAACAGTGCACCATCACGGATAACATTGCCACCAACGGCGGCGGCCTTTATGTGTATGATGGCGCTGTCTCCAATTGTATTGTGTGGCTGAATTGTGCGCGTGCAGGCACCAACCTGTATCGGGAGCAGGGCATTGTGGCTGGCTGCTGCAGTCCTGATCTCGGTCCCGACAACAGCAACATAGCCAATGAACCACACTTGTTGAGCGCAACACACTTGGCGAGTTACTCGGCATGCATTGCTGCTGGCCTTGGCAGCAATCCCAGCACAGATATTGACCACGAAGCATGGCGGATGCCACCGTCAATGGGGTGTGATGAAGTCTGGACCAACAACTTGGGTGGCGCGCTTTCCGTCGCAATTGGGGTGTCTGAGCACACGGTTGCAGCAGGGGCACCCGTGAGACTGGTAGCAGATATTGCGGGTAAAGTGCGCACGACACTGTGGGATTTCGGCGATGGCTGTTACGCGACAGACACCTACATCGCCACGCATATTTGGCAGAATCCCTGCACATACCTTGTGCGCTTGATGGCGTATAATGATGACCATACCAACGGTGTGATTAGTACGACACTCTTCTATGTCGTTGGAGAAGAGTTTTTTGTTGACCAGAACAGCGTGACACCCACATATCCTCACACAAGTTGGACAACAGCTGCCCGTACAATACAAGCTGCCGTTGACGCTGTTGTCACGCCAGGCAGCGTGGTGTGGGTCTCCAATGGGGTTTACAACACGGGCGGGAGACCATGGCTGGGATCCTCTCTCACCAATCGTGTGTGCATCAGCAAAGCGGTAATGCTGCGCAGTATTAGTGGATCAGCGCACACAAGTATTGTTGGCCAGGGTGGTACGAATGGCGGCACCGCGCGCGGAGCGGTCAGGTGCCTTTACATTGCCAGTAAGACACCGGCGCACGTATCGGGCTTCACACTGTCGAATGGCCATACATTAGCCTACGGCGAACAGTATGATGATACAGCAGGCGGCGGGGCATTTCTCGCTTCGTGTGGTGTCATCAGTAATTGCACAATTATCGGCAATGTGGCGGCGACGCGTGCCGGTGGGGTCATGTGCAACGGCGGCGGGGAGATTTGCGATTCCGTCATTGGTGCCAATACAACGCGTTGGTTTGGCGGCGGAGTTGCATGCGAGAATGGTGGCGTGTTGCAGCGCTGTGCGATCATCACGAACAGCGCCTTCTATGGGGGCGGTGTATACTGCACGTCTAGAAGCGCAGGTAATAATCTGCTCATCCGCGGCAACAGTGCGCAGTATGGGGGCGGGCTGTACTTCAGTTTTGGTGGTGCCGTAAGCAATGCCACAATCACTGACAATCAAGCACCTATAGGTGGCGGTTGCTATTTGTTCTTTGGAGGTGCGTTGTGCAATTCAATCATCCACGGCAATGGCGCAACCAATACCTGCACACAAGGCATAGCGCTGATGTGTGCAGCCTGTTGCTGCCCCGACCTCACACACTTGGTCGACGGCAACATTACCAATGACCCGCTGTTTGTGAATGCGTCTGGCAATGATTTTCGTTTGCTGGAAACCTCGCCGTGCATCAATGCAGGAACCAACGCAGCGTGGATGTGGCAAGCACTTGATTTGGAGGGCAACCCGCGGATTTGGAATGAAATCGTGGACATCGGTACATATGAATATATACCTGAGCCATCCTGTGGGTTGATTGTGCTGGTAGCGAGTGCATGTGCCGGTTGTGGTGTGCTGCAACGTTCTCGCAGGAGTGTCGGCTGTTAACGCGGGCCTGTGGGTGGTCTTTGGTGCAGGATCGCCCGGTAATGCCTCGAGCGAAGTTTGTTTGTGGCTGCTGAGCGACGCCAGGGCGTCCCCTCCAACAGAATGCGCATTTGACGCGCAACGTCACATAGCGCCCAAACGTTGCCAATTATGCGCGCCAAAACGGTGCAGCCCGTTGCACGTTGCCCGCCGGCGGCGATTTGTGTATAATACCGCTATGACAAACGATGCGTTGTATGCGCTGTGGGCGCCATGGCGTAGTGGCTATATTATCGGGCCGAAGACGGCGGCGTGCGTGTTTTGCGAAAAAGCGCAGGCCCCCGCCGCGCATGACCGCGACAATCTTGTGCTGGAACGCGCGCCGCATAATTTCGTGCTGATGAACACGTATCCCTACAACGCCGGGCATCTGCTGGTGACACCGTATCAGCACAGTGCGACGTTGGAAGCGCTGGCGCCGGCGGTGTTGCACGAAATGATGGATCTCGTGGTGCGCTGGAAGCAGCGGCTCGAGCGCGTCATGCATGCGCAGGGCGTGAACATCGGCATCAACCTGGGCGCGGTTGCCGGCGCGGGCATCACCGAGCATGTCCATGCGCACATTGTGCCGCGCTGGCAGGGCGACACGAATTTCATGAGCACGACTGCCGATACGCGCGTGATATCGCAGGCGCTGCATGAGTTGTATGACACGTTAATGACTGCACAGGAGCACCAATGAAAAAATCGATTCTGGAGTATTTGGGACACTTGCTGAATGCGCCGAGCCCGTCGGGCTATGAAGATGCGGCCCGCGCCGTGTGGCGCACGGAAATGAAGACCGTGGCGGATCGCGTCTACGGCGACACGCACGGCAACAGCGTCGCGGTGCTGAATGAGCAGGGCAGCCCGCGCGTGATGCTGGCCGGGCACATTGACGAGATTGGCTTTCAAGCGAGTTACATCAATGACGAGGGCTATATTGCCTTTCAGGGCATTGGCGGGTTTGATGAAACGATCATTCCCGGGCGGCGCGTGACGATTCACACGGCGAACGGGCCGCTGAAAGGCGTGATCGGCAAGAAGCCGATTCACTTGATAAAGCAGGAAGACCGCAAGAAGCCGACGGAGATGGGCGATTTGTGGATAGACATCGGCCTGAACGACAGCAAGAAAGTCAAGAAGCTGGTGGCGATCGGCGACTCGATCACCTACACCGAGGGCTTTGAGCTGTTGAACGACAATGTTTTTATCGGGCGCGGGCTGGACGACCGGATCGGCGCGTTTGTGGTGGGCGAAGTGCTGCGGCGGTTGCGCGGCAAGGAGTTCAGCGCGGCGGTGTTTGCGGTGGCGACGGTACAGGAAGAAGTTGGGCTGCGCGGTGCGAAGACGAGTGCATTTGGCGTGAATCCGGATGTGGGTTTCGCGGTGGATGTGACCTTCGCCTTGTCGCCCGACGCGGACAAGAAAAAAATCGGCGAGATCAAATTGGGCGGTGGGCCGGTGGTGGCGCGCGGCGCGAATTTCAATCCGAAATTGTTCGACTTGGTGCTGCACACCGCCAAGAAGCGCAAGATTGACGTGCAGCTCGATGCGGCGCCGGGCGGCACGGGCACGGACGCGAACGCGCTGCAGCTCAATCGCGCAGGCGTGCCGAGCACGCTGATCAGCGTGCCGAATCGCTACATGCACACGCCGGTCGAGATGTGCGACTTGCGCGATGTGGAGCAGTGCGCGGCGTTGATTGCGGAGACGATTCTGGCGTTGACGCCGGAAACGGACTTTGTGCTGTAAGGCGAGGCCCATGGCACCACCCACCCACATTCCGCTGTCCCAGCCGGACATTACGCAGCGCGAGATTGACGCGGTCGTTGCAACGCTGCGCACGCCGCACTTGAGTCTCGGGCCGCGGTTGCCGGAGTTCGAGCAGCGCTTCGCGGCGTATGTCGGGACGCGCCACGCGGTGGCGCTGAGCAGCGGCACGTGCGCACTGCACCTGTGCGTGCGCGCACTGGAGATCGGCGCGGGCGACGAAGTGATCACGACGCCGTTTTCGTTTGTGGCCTCGGCGAATTGCGCCTTGTTCGAGCGCGCCAAGCCGGTGTTTGTCGACATTGATCCGCTGACACTGAACATTGATGCGGCGCGCATTGCGGCGGCGATCACGCCGCGCACAAAAGCGATTTTGCCGGTGCATGTGTTTGGCCTGCCGGCTGACATGGCGGCGATCCTGCGCCTTGCGCGGGAGCACGGGCTGGCGGTGATCGAGGATGCCTGCGAGGCGCTGGGCGCGCGCATTGACGGGGTGTGCGCAGGCGGGCTGGGCGATTGCGGCACATTTGGCTTTTATCCCAACAAACAGATGACGACCGGCGAAGGCGGCATGCTGGTCACGAATCGCGACGACATTGCGCGACTGGCGCTCTCGATGCGCAACCAGGGGCGCGACGACGGTATGGGCTGGCTGAGCCATGCGCGGCTGGGATACAACTATCGCTTGAGCGACATCAATTGCGCGCTGGGCATTGCGCAGCTCGAGCGGATTGACGAGATGCTGGCGGCGCGCGCGCAAGTGGCGGCGTGGTATGACGAGGAACTGGCGGCGCAGGCGCCCGAGGTGGTGCGCCCGGCGACGCCGCCGGCGGGCATGACGCGCAGCTGGTTTGTCTATGTCGTGCAACTGCCGGCGGGGTATGCCGAAGAACAGCGCAACGCTTTGATCACACAGTTGCGCGGGCGGGGGATTGGCTGCAATCAATATTTCCCGTGCATTCATTTGCAGCCATTGTATCGCGATGAGCTGGGCTATGGGCCGGGCATGTTTCCGGTGACGGAGTCGGTCAGTGCCCGCAGCATTGCGCTGCCGTTTTACAATCGCCTGCCGCGCGCGCATGTACAGCAGGTCGTGGCGGAACTGGCGGCATGGCTGAAGCAGCAAGCGCCAGCGGGACAGCGCGGATGAGCAAAACACGGCGAGGCGATGACTGAAAGCCCAATGAGTAATGTGCCGGTCGAAGGTGGGAGCCAGTTCAGCTGGCGACAAGAGCAGAATCGCGACCTGAAGTCGCTCCCACATTGCAGATCTATCGCCGGAAGCACACTGGCGCAGCGGCCGGGTGTGGCGCTGGCGATTGTGCTGGCGACGGCGCTGGTGGTGCGGCTGTGCGCGCTGTGGATGCGCGGCGTCATTGCCGTGGACGGCGCGCGTTATCTTGAATGGGCGCAGTGCGTCTCGCGGGGTGACTGGTCGGCAGCATTCAACCTGCGCGATTTCAACTTGTTTCCGATTGTCATCAGCGCGACGCACACGGCACTCAATGCAGTAACGCCGGTGAGTTTGGAGACAGCGGCGCTGACGCTCAATATCCTGTTGGGCACGCTGCTGGTCGTGCCGGTGTTTCGGATTGCGCTGCGCTATTTCGGCGTGATCCCGGCCTATTTTGCCGGCGCGTATGTGGCGCTGAATCCCTTGCTGTGCGAGTTGAGCACGGAAGTGTTGCGCGAGACGCCCTATGTGTTTTTTGAATTGCTGGGCTTGATGTGGTTCCTGGGTGCGGTGGTGCAGAGCGATGCGCGGCGCTGGTGCGTGGCGCGGCTGCTCGGCGCCGGCGTGAGTTTGCTGATTGCCGGGCTGTTTCGCGTCGAAGGCTTTGGCGTGCTGGCATGTTGCGCGCTGACGCTGCTGCTGGCGTATGCGCACAGTGCGCGGCCGTATGCGGCGGTGGCGCGGGTGGCGCGCGCCGGCGTGCTGGTGGCGTGTGTGCTGGCGCTGGGCATGGCCGTGATCTTTGGCGCACATGCACTGACGGGCCGTTGGCATTTTGCGCGGCTGGACAATTTGAACAAAGGCTATTCGCTGGGCACGCGCGTGACGCGCGCGGCCGACCCGCTGCAGGTGAACAAGGCTGAGATGTTCATGCCGGACGGGCGCATTGACGTGGATGCGTTGCAGCGCGTCAATTTCTTCAAATTAGTGAAGCGGCGGCGCGGGGCCTTGTTTGCGGCTGAGATTGCCGACGGCATCTGGCGCGCGACCCACGGGATCGGCCTGTTTGGCTGCGTGGCGGGCATCTGGTATCTGGTGCGCCGGCGGGCGTTGCGGCTGGACGATCCGCTGGTCATCATGGGAGTGCTGCTGCTGGGCGGGTTTGGGGCGGTCTTTGCGCGCTACACGGCCAACACCTACTATTTTTCGGAGCGGCATGCGCTCAGTATTGTGGTGCCTTTGGCGGTCGTGTTTGGCGCGCCGCTCATGTGGCAGGCACAATGGGGCGCGCGGCAGCGCGTGCTGGTGCACAGCGCGTATTATCTCGGGTTTTTCATTTTGGCGGTGGCGGCCGTGTTGCCGCGCGATTGGAACCGCGTGCCGCTGAAGACGTGCGGGTTGGCATTGCGTAACGCGCACACGAATCTCACCGCGTTGATTGCGCCGCCGGATCTGTTTTTGGTCAGCTATTATGCGCAGACCCGCCATGTCGTCCTGCCGTTTGCCGCGAGCAATTCCGTCGCCCTGCAACAAATGACGAGCACGGATGTGCTGCTGGTGAATGTGAACGATCCATGGCAGGCGTCGTTGCTGCCGCTGTTGACGAATGCGTACCAGCCGCTGCCGCTGGCCGTGCCGGACACCAAGAAATATGCCTTGCGGGCCCTGCGCAGGAGTAGCCCATGAGACCCACGGTACGAACCTGGTTTAACGTGCGTGACAGCCGGGCCTGGTTGTTGCTGGTGCTGGACATCAGTCTGGCCGTCGGGTCGTATGCAGCGGTGATTTTCGGCCGGCTGCTGTTGCGCGAAGATTTGCGCCTCATGAGCGAAGTCACCCTGGGCTATCGCACCTGGCTGTACACGCTGCCGCTGCTGGTGCCGTTGCGGCTGGCGTTCTTCGCGCATTTTGGATTGTACCGCAGTGGCTGGCGCTACGCCGGCTTGCGTGATTGCCTGCGGATTGTGCAGGCGACGGTATACAGCAGCGTGTTGTTCAGCACGTGTGTGCTGCTGATCTATCGGCCGATTCTCAAGCCGTTGGGCGCGACGTTCTGGCCGAGCGTGTTTGTCGGCGACTGGCTGGTGCTGACGGTGATTCTGGTCGTGCTGCGCTTCTCGCTGCGCATCAAAAAAGAATTGATCGCGTGGCGGCGCAAGGGCACGACCAATGTGATCATTGTCGGCGCGGGCGACGCGGGCGTGATGCTGCTGCGGGAAATCATCGGCAACCCGGCGTTGACCTACAATGTGCGCGGCTTCGTGGACGATGACCCGCGCAAACAAAACATGCTGCTGCAAGGCGTGCCGGTGATCGGCACGCGCGCCGACCTGCCGACGCTGATTCACACGCTGTTCATCGAGGAAGTGCTGATTGCGATTCCGTCGGCGTCGGGCCGCGCGCTGCGCGAGATCATCGAGACCTGCACGACGATGGGTGTGCGCTTCAAGACCTTGCCATCCGTGACCGACATTGTCGACGGCCGCGTCACGATTTCGGATCTGCGCGCGGTGGACATCACCGACATTCTGCGGCGCGAGCCGGTGCGGCTGGATGCGGTGCGGATTCGCGAAGCCGTCCATGACCGGATTGTGCTGGTGACCGGCGGCGGTGGCTCGATCGGTAGTGAACTGTGCCGCCAGATTGCGATGTACGGGCCGCGCGAGCTGGTGCTGGTCGAATTGTCCGAGTTCAACGTCTACCAGATTAACAAGGAATTGCGGCGCAAGTACCCGGCCCTGCCGATTTTCCCGTACATTGCCGACATCAAGAACGAGAACCGCTTGCGCGCGATTTTTGAGCAGCACGCGCCGACGCTGGTGTTTCACGCGGCGGCCTACAAACACGTGCCGATCATGGAGCGCAACCCGGTCGAGGCCGTCCTGAACAATATCAAGGGCACGATGAATGTGGTGCACGCGGCCGACAAAGTGGGCTGCCGCGAATGTGTCATGATTTCGACCGACAAAGCCGTGCGGCCCTCGAGCATCATGGGGGCGACAAAGCGTGTCGCCGAGCTGTATGTGCAGGCCTTCAACACGATCAGCCAGACAAATTTCATCTCGGTCCGCTTCGGCAATGTGCTTGATTCCTCGGGTAGTGTCCTGCCGCTCTTTAAAGAGCAAATCATCCAGGGCGGGCCGGTGACGGTGACGCATCCGGAGATCACGCGCTATTTCATGTTGATCCCGGAGGCGGCCCAGTTGGTGCTGGAAGCGGCGACCTTGGGCACCGGTGGCGAAATCTTTATTTTGAATATGGGCGAACCTGTTCGTATCTTGGACTTGGCACGCAACCTGATTCAATTGATGGGCAAACAGCCGAACGTTGACATTGACATCGTCTTCACCGGTTTGCGCCCGGGCGAGAAGCTGCATGAGGAGCTGATGTACGAGGGCAGCGAGCAGCGCACCCGCTTTGAGAAAATCCTGGTGGCGCGCTCGGCCCCGCCGTTGGTCGGCGATTTGCAGGAGAAAATCGCGGATTTGATCGCCGTCGCGACGGTCGGCAATGTGCCGCGGATTTATGAATGCCTGCGCGAGATTGTGCCGGAATACACGCCGGATGAGCAGGCGGGGTAGTGCAGAGGTGGATGATTGGAAGGATGGAAGAGTGGATGAATGGGGCGATGGAAGCCTAGGCAGCAGCTAATTGCGAGCATGGAGTTGTGGTAATGGATATTGCGTTTTTGGTGTGTTTGGTCTTGTTCACGCTGGCGCTGGATGCGCTGGCGTTACAGCGCTTTTTCGGCCTGTCTTGGGCGCGTGCGACCGGCATCAGCGTGCTGATGAATGTCGTGTCGTTCATTGTCGCGATGATTGTGATGGGCATGTTGGCGCAACGCTATGAAACAGTGTTGACCAATCTTTATTATTTGCGCACGTATTTTGCGCTGATTCTGACGCTGCACGCCCTGATCACACTGGCCTTGCGCACGACCGTCGAAGTGCTGATCGCGCGGTATTGGCTGCGCGATGCGGTGGTGACGAAACTGGCGCTGGTACTGCTGGCGGCGAATCTGGTCAGTGCACTGCCGGGCGTGGTCACGCAAGCCCAGATGGGGCAGCCGCAGATGCCGGCCGGCTATCAGTTTGAACCCGCGGCGCAGGGGTTTGCGGCCGGCGATGGCTTGCTGGTGTATGCCGCGCTGGAGCAGCGCGGCGTGGTGGCGTGCGACTTGGCGAGCGGCGGGCTGATGCTCCTCAACAGCGCGCTGCCATACCACGGCTATCGCGTGGCGGCGCTAACCACCAACACGCTGGTGCTGGGGATTACCAACACGGTGACGCTGGCGCGCTATACCGGAGCCACGAATCGTGCGCCGGAAGAATTTTTGATGACCTGTGCGCAGTCAAATCCCGCATGCGTGGCGCTGGCGCCGGACCTGCAGCGGCTGGCGTATGTGGATGGCGGCATGGTGCGGGTCTGCAACGTCAAGACTGGCGGCGAAATCTCCCACATGGCCGCACCGACGGATGCCGCGCCGACATTTCTTGGTTGGGCGCGGGATGGCGCGGGGCTGGTCTGCAGTGCCGGGCTGCAGCGCTGGCAACACGAACTCGATTCTGCAACGTCGACATGGCAGCGCGCTGACACGGCGCCGGTCGAGCCGGCCTGGATCTGGACGCCGGCACATTATCAAAAGTACACCAACATATTTGTCGCGGCCGACATGACCGTGACCGTCTACACGGCGCGTGGGATCGAGATCAGCATGGGCGGCGTGACCGACGTGATTGCGCCACTGCCGCAGGCCGCCTATTTCGGCATTGGCTTTGCCCCGTGCTCCGGCATCTTTCTGGCGCAATGCAATCGCGAGATCATTGCCATTGATGTGCGCCGCAAGACGATTGCGCATGTGGCGCGCGGCTTGTGCGCACTGCTGACCAGCGCGGCCGAGCGCCAGCCTAACTAGACTATTTTACGAAGAGGGCAAAAGAGAGGATTAGAGTGAAAAGAGTCAGCAAGCCATTATGTGCAATTTTGTTGGTTGACTCTTTCCGTTCGCTTGTTCTCTTTGTTAAAGAGTCCGGTATGCAATCTGCACCATGGACATCCAGATGAGCGCGCCGGGCGAGCCGGAGGCGGTCATGCTGCTCATGGGTGTGCTGCACACGGCGCGGCACACGGTCGCCGCGATTACCCAGCAGCTCGTGGCGGAGTTCGGCCCGGTGCGGGCGGCGACGGATGCCCTGCCCTTCAATCTGACCACATATTATCAACCGGAAATGGGTACGGCCTTGACGCGCTGGTATTGCGTCTTTCGCACGCTGGTGCAGCCGGGCGACTTGGCCAGCATCAAGCTGCGCACGAATGCCCTTGAGCACGCCAGCGCGGTGGACGGCCGGCGCACGCTCAATCTTGATCCGGGCTTGCTGACCGCGCACAGTCTCATTCTGGCAAGCTGCAAGAATTTCAGCCATCGCATATATTTGCGCGACGGCATTTATGCGGAAGTGACGTTGCTAGTCAAAGGCGCGCAATTCGACGTCTTGCCGTGGACCTATCCGGATTACCGGCAGGCGCAGGTGCGCGCGTTTTTCGACGCCCAGCGGGCGGCGTATTTGCAGGCCCGCCGCATCGCGCGGCGTGAAGAGAACACAGCGCAGCCATAAAGCAATCGCCCCAAACTATCAAGTGCAGACGCCGGACACCATGCAGATTTATGCGCTCGGATCCGCGTTATCGCGCAGCCGGTTCGTGCAGCACGCGCCCGTCGTCCGAGTGGTCCGGCTTGACCAGGCGCAGCGCTTTGAGCAGGCGGAACAAGTCGATCGTGCCGCCGAACGTGAACCACACGGTGGTCGCCACGCCGATGGCGAGGGGCAGAATAATGCCGGTGGCCCAGGTGTAGTTGAACCACCAGTGGTCGCTCCAGCGCTTGAGGAAGAGGTTCCAAGCGAGGATGATCACCGCCAGGATTTGCCAGAAGGCCGACCACGAGAACATGCCCCACGCCAGGAATTTGTCGCCGCGGGTGTACTGCTCATCAATGCCGATGAACTTGGCCAGCCACCAGAATCTCCCACGCACGGCGGGCTGCTGCAGTTGCACGTCCGACGCGACCGCGTACTTGCCGCGATGCAACAGGCGGTCCATGTCATAGTTTTGCTTGCACGTGATCAACGAGACGACAACATACGACGAGCCGGCGCAGAAGACGCTGATGAACGCGAGGATCTGGCCGTTCAGCGGGCAGCGGGCCGCGTGGGCGGTGAGATACTCCGCGCAGGGCCCCGGCCCGGCGAGCTGCGCCAGATGCGGCGCAATCCAGGTCCAGCCTTGCTGTAACAATTGGCCGAGCAAGGCCACCGTCGCGCCGGTGATCAGCGAAGTGTAGGCACCCTGGGTGGTGCCTTTTTTCCAATACAAGCCGCCGAGCGTGGGGGCGCCGATGCCGCCCAGGTAAATCGCGCCGAACAAGGCGAGAATCATTGTGAGATAATCCACGGGTTTGTAGATCGCGCTGAACAGCAGGGCGAACACGCCGATGCCGATGACCGCCCAGCGCAGGATGCGGATGTGTTGTTGCGGCTCGAATGCGGTCTTGCGGAACGGTAAAACGACATCCTGGATCACCGTGCTGCCGAAATTGAGCATGGCCGAGCCCATGCCCGCCACGAGGCCGAACAGGGCGATGGCGAGGAACGCGCCCTTTGCGCCGATCGGCAGCAGCATGCCCAGCGCCAGCGGCATGCGCAATTGGGTTTGCAACTGCGGATTGCTGATGCGGCTCAGTTGCTGCTGCACCGCGGCGGCTTTGTCGGCAAAGGCCGGGTGATTGAGCAGCGTCAGCGCGCCGACCGAGACGAGGCCGCCCATCACCACGCCGGCGAATTGGCGCCACATGCCGAGAATGCCGGCCATCTTGCTTTCATGCGGGCTCTTGGCGGCCGCGACGAAGCCCTGGCTCCAGCCCGAACCGCGGTAGTAGTAGAGGTTCATCAGCAGGCCGATCACCACGAACCATCCATTGAAGTCCGGTTGCTTGCCAATGTCAAACGGGTTGATCAAGGATTTGCCCGGCGGGCCCGCCAACAGCGCCTTTTCCACCTGCGCATGCGAGACCAGCGCCAGGATCGTGAAGGACACCACGAGATAGAACACGCCCGATATCAGGCCTTCGAGGCAGTCGGTCACCATCACGCTGATCTGCCCGCCCGACAAGGTCAGGTACAGGCTCGCGCCGATAAAGAGGGTCATGAGAATCATAAAGGTCGGCACGTGCAGGCCCGCGATGAACGTGTGTTCCGGCATGCCCAGAAAGTAGACGAAAAAGCGCGCGCAGGCCGCCGGCGCAATGCCGAAACTGAAGAGCCCCGAGAACACATTCAGGAAACTGGCCAGGACGCGCACGCCGCGGCTGTAGCGCACCTCGAAGAACTGATGGAAAGTCAAGGCGCGCGTCTGCCGGTAGCGATAGACCACGAACCCGATCAAGCCGAGAATGAAGTAGACGAAGCCGCTGAAGGTGCTCCACAGACTAAGGGAGAAGCCGGTCTTCGAGAAGGCCTCCAGCCATGAGATGAAGCCCATGCCCCACGCGCCCGTCTCGGCGACTGCCGTGCAGATGACGTACCGGCCGGCGCACCGGCTGGCCGCCAGAAAATCCGCCACGCTTCGCAGATACCGCCGCATGAAGAGCGCCACACCGAACACCACGGCACACGGTATGCCGACGATCATCAGGTCAATCAAACTCAGACTCACAGAGCTTCCATGTGTTCACGGTTCATCATTACCTGCACCCGGTGCAACCAGAACAACAGCACGTGTGGATTGCTCCACGCAGTGTCAAAACGTGCGCGACAACTCCCTGCGCCACCGCCGCGCAAAGAATTGTAGCAGGAACGTGGCAGTAAGTAAAGTGTAATGCGCCGGATCACGTGAACGTCTCAACTCCGGCGTTGTACATCACGCGATGGTAGGGGCGATCCTTGTGATCGCCCGATGCGGCTGCAAAACATTGCGGCTATTTGCGCGACGGCATTTGTGCGGAGGTGACGTTGCTAGTCAAAGGCGCGCAATTCGACGTTTTGCCGTGGACCTATCCGGATTACCGGCAGGTGCCCGTGCGCGCGTTTTTCGACGCCCAGCGTGCGGCGTACTTGCAGGAGCGCCGCGCGGCCCGGCGGGAAGAGCACACAGCAGAGTGTAGCCGCTCTTCGGAAAATGTGATCTGCACACACCCGGCACTATTCTCCCGCCATGAATACAACCAGACTCCCGCTTGCTGCACTTGCACGGAAATACCTGCTACTAATGAGCGCGCTTTCTCCTTTGCCGCGTCCTGGTAGCCGCCCGCGGTGAGGGCGGCTTCTGCAGCCGCGGTCAGCGCCCGCGGCCACAATTGGCATGACACCAAGTAAGCGCATTCATTAGTAATATGTGTGACTATAGCGGTGGTGTTCGTCGCTGACGTGCTCTACCTGTACCCGAAGATGCTTCGGTATCAACACCATAATCGCGATATTGCCGGCAAAGTGAACACATGGCAATTTGCAGACAACGCACAGAAGCAGGCTTTGATAACAATAATGTTTTTCGAGTAAGAGCAACGCGAGCAGAGCAAGCCGATCCGTCAATGGTCGGCCAGAGTAGGGTCATGCATTAACAGTTGATCCCGCCGCTGGCGGGATCGCCGCCGGTGGCGCTGTGGCTTGCGCGGGAACGGTGTGGCGCGCAGGCAACACTGCGCGAGATAGGGAAGGCGATGGGTGGCGTTGGCAGGAGTGCAGTGTCGATGGCATGCCGTCGGATCGCCTGCTGCGCACGCCGCGACAAACATCTCAAGAGACTGGTGGCGAGGCTGTCATGATATGTGGTAAATGCACGCCTGACCCCACTCGGTTTCCCCACTCGGTTTCCCCTTTTCATGTGAGGCAACGTTTCATTTTCGAGTACCTTTTCAGTGCGGCAATTCGCCTTTTGCGTGAGGCAAATCGCCGTCTTGACCTTGACTTTGCCGGAGTTTGTTGGTATACTTGTTAACAGTTGCAGGATGTGCGGGAACGCCGGGTGATGGCGCCCGCTGTTGCCACAGCCTGTGAAAACTAAGCCTATGTCCGAGCACTGGTTTTCGCCTCGGTTCTTCGAGCCGTATCCGTCAGCCCGCTGGGTCTAAACTGATACACATACTTCGTTCGCGGTTTGTTGGATTTCGTTCCGCACATCGCGCTATCATCACCACGGCTCAGCAACATGAAACACTCAACCGCATCACTGCTCACAATCATCTGTACCGCACACCTTGCGTTGTGCGCATCCTACTATGTCGCACACGACGGTGCGAATGTACATCCCTATGCGACGCCTAAAACCGCGGCCAACACTATTCAAACGGCGATCGATGCCGCCTCGGATGGCGACACCGTTCTTGTTTCGACGGGCATCTACACGATTGGGGATAGGGTCACGCCCGGCTTCGCTTCATCCAACAGGGTGGTGATTACCAAGAGGATCACCGTCATGAGCGAAGCTGGTCCCGCGAACACCATCATTGTCGGAGATGGCCCCAATGGCCCGTCGGCCGTGCGCTGCGTGTTCATGACCAATGCCGCAAGGCTCGTCGGGTTCACGTTGTCAAACGGCCACACGCACACC